>Ga0172365_10000160_pt1 | contig 40981 bp, 40 predicted proteins | sample LakKivSesite48cm_FD_114535 | JGI IMG/M metagenome (GOLD analysis project Ga0172365, IMG submission 114535) | Sediment microbial communities from Lake Kivu, Rwanda - Sediment site 48cm | ecosystem: Environmental > Aquatic > Freshwater > Lake > Sediment | place: Rwanda: Western Province, Lake...
ATAATTAAAGCTCCGCCAAAACCTGGTGAGGCTTCCTCTTTCAAGGATGTCGTTCGGCTCAAAGTTGCAAATGTTGGTGTGTTGATGGTTACCATTGACCTCAATGCGGTGCGCGAACGTCATCCGACCAATCATAAGGTTTGGCTTGAGAAAGAAATACTGCGAGAAAAACAGCGCTGGTGGGAGGAGTAGCAATTTCAGGGAGACCTTTTTATGGTGAACCTGCCTTTGCATAAGTCTATTTTCTCTCGCATCAAGAACGCCGTTGTGGCTCATCCTTTTTTATCCTGGTCGATTGTTTATGGCTTGTTCCATCTCTTTCTTATTACGGCAACCTTTCGCCACTATGGTGTCGTCTGGGACGAGACACTTCAGGCGATTTTCGGGAAGCTCTCGTTGAATTTCTTCACCTCGGGCTTCAAAGATACGAGTTCCTACAATATGAGTGACATTCGTTTCTATGGTCCTCTTTTCGAGATGCTGACGACCATCGTTGCTCCGTGGAAAACAATGCCCCACTATGAGGTTCGGCATTTTCTCACTGCGCTGACGGGACTTGGAGCGGGCATCGGCGTTATCGCATTCGGGCGCGCATTGGGTATGCTTTCAGTCTCCATTCTCGCGCCGCTTTTTTTACTTCTTATGCCGAGATTCTACGGACACGAGTTCTTTAACTCCAAGGACATGCCATTCGCCTGTGGCGTGACCTGGACATTGTTCGCACTGGCGCGATTCCTGGCGGATAAGGTGCCGGGTTGGCGAAAGGCGTTCGGGCTCGGCATTGCGGCTGGACTTACACTTGCAATACGCCCTGGAGGCGCTCCCTTGCTTGTGGCATTTTGCGTGCCGGCGATTGTCTTGATTATCTGGCAACGCCGTTCACAATCCATCTTGAAGCCGTTATTGATTCGATGTATGGATGTTATTGCACTCGCATGGCTGATTATGATTGTCTTCTGGCCATGGGCTTACGCTTCACCTTTTCTGAATCCGCTGAGGGCAATGATTGAAGCCTCCCACTTTCATACGGTCGTCAAATTTCTATACATGGGCGCAATTTGGGAGAGCAACCTTCACCCCTGGCACTACCTTATTGTTTACACGTTAATCACCACGCCGTTACCGCTGATTTTCTTAGTGGGAATCGGCATAATAGCCACGTTCAAGGGTGCCCATTTCTTCAAGCAGGATTCAGCGAGTCCGGATAAAAATAACGCTCTACAGGACGATTTTTCTCTGCTTTCGTGTGTGCTTCTCTCATGGGCATTGCTTCCACAGGTGCTTTTTCTTGTTCTTCATCCGAACGTTTATGATGGCATCCGGCATTTTCTTTTCATGCTGCCGGGGCTGGCTCTTCTTGCAGCCTTAGGCGCAACGGCGATACTTGCGCGAATACCTCCGAAGGTAAAGCCTTTTGGAGTCGCGCTGATATTGCTTGCCTGCCTCTGGCCATTGCCAACAATGCTTCGCCTGCATCCTTATGAATATACGTATTATAATGAGTTGGTGGGCGGCTTGAAAGGCGCGGCTGGGCGTTTCGAGACGGACTACTGGCTGGAGAGCTACAACGAAGCCGCCGATTGGATCAATAACAAGGCACGCAAGTCATCAAAACCCCTGAATGTTCTGGTGGCGGCTAACAAAGATTCCGCCCCATGCGCGCTGAATCGCTTTGGTCCCAACGTCAATGGCTGGTTCAAGTGGGGACATGTTAAATACAGGGAGATTCCTTCGGATTGCGACTATTACATCGGCACAACCCGTTACGGACTTGCGGATGATTTTCCAGAGTCGCCGATTGTTCACACTGTCGGTAGAGAGGGCGTGATTTTTGCAGTAATTCGTGGCAAACGCTTACAATAAGGATGGAAAATTGATGAATTCATGCATGGATTTACTCAGGTCTTTTTTTCTTTGACATTGCACACTTTTTCTAATTTATCTTAAAGCAATAGTTGAAGTGAAAGGGGGATGCGGAAATGAGAGTTGATGATATTCGCGAGCCTGTTGTGGCAGGGTCGTTTTATCCGGCGGAACCCGATGTGCTCCGTCAGGATATTCAGAGATATTTGGATGCGGCAAAACCACCTGTTGCACCGGAGCATGTCATCGGGCTGATTTCACCCCACGCCGGTTATCAGTATTCCGGTGGGACTGCGGCTTTTGGTTATAAACTTCTTCAGGGAAAGACGTATAAGAGGGTCATCGTTTTTGCGCTGAGTCACAGGGCGGATTTTCGCGGTGCCTCCGTTTTCCCCGGAAAGGGATTTAAAACGCCGCTGGGCGTTGTCCCTGTTGATACGGAGGTCGTAAAAAAATTGCACGAGGCATCACCCTTTATCACACATAACCTCCTTGCTGAACAGATGGAACACTCGCTCGAGGTTCAGGTGCCATTTTTACAGTGCGTTCTTAAAGATTTTTTGCTCATCCCCGTTCTTATCCGCGACCAGGACCTCTCCACATGTCAGAAAATTGTTGACCTCCTGCTGAAGGTCCTTCCCGGCGATGCAAGACGCGATACTTTAGTGGTGGGAAGCACTGACCTTTATCACGGTTCCTCATACAAGGAATGTGTCCGCATGGACACGCGCCTCGCTGACACACTCATTTTATTTGATGAAGAGCGGTTTGAGGATGAAATGGCAAGGGACGAAATCATGGCGTGCGGTCCCGCCTCCATCATGTCGACAACGCTCCTTTCCCGCGCCTTTGGCGCTCATAAAATCTCCCTCTTGCATCTCACCAATTCTCAGGACGTAACAGGATACAGGTCAGATTATGTTGTCGGGTATCTTTCGGCTGTTTTATATTAGAATCCCTAAAATATATTCACCACAGAGCCACAGAGAGCACAGAGTTTGAACATTATAATATTTATGATATTCTCTGTGACCTCTGTGTCTCCGTGGTGAATTCCATATTTTTTAGAGGTTGTTTATAAGGTCGGAAATCTGGTTCAGTTCCTCCGGGGTATTGATAATGCCGATTTCAAGATGAAATGTTTTCGATTCCCCCGGTTGAATTATCTGGAGTGTGCCTCTTTTCCGTTCCTCCGCACGCCCCAGAACAGAGCAATTGCCCGGCTCCAGTCCCAGTACATACGTCCCCTCCCCAAGCATCTTCCATTGTGTGAATCGTGGCATCTCCTGGCGAGTGTATTTGATGTAAATTCCAAAACACATGTTCCGGAGATTGGGATTGACCACCGCTATCGGGACATAGCCCGCCGAGTCTGCAATCATCTCGTGGGAAAATACCTTTTCCTTGAAATCCTTCTGGGGCGACTGGAATGTATCGAAATTTTCCTTGTCAGATTCGGATTCGGCGTCACGCGGTGTCATCTTTTTTGACGGCAGGATAAACAAGGTGCCCTCATCAACTATTGGCCAGCCGATGTTGATATGATAGAGAAACATGAGTGGTGTGTCTTTTTCACCATTATTGGTGATGCAGTCTTCAATAAAAATTTTCTTTTCCCCCAGTCTTGTCCATATCAGGCGGTCCATACATAGGTCAGGTCCAAAAACGGAGGTCTCCCGCATTGTGCCTGAAACGCTCATTTCGAGGTCCTCGCCTTTCCAGCACTGTTCGATTCGAACATTCTCCGCCGGCAAGGCGGTGATAACCCCATGGAGACTGTATTCTTTCCCCTCATCCACATTTGGGGCGCCAACGTTGGAAAGACCGCACGTTGTTAAGAGTCCACCGCCAAAGGTGCGGAGCCATTGTGTCCCGCCATGCCGGAAATATGCAGGATGGACATATCCCACCCCTGATTCCCAGTTAAGAGGATATCCCGCAAAATCGGCGGCGCCAATATCCATGGCGCGGTCAAGGAGGATTGTGAAGTTGAGCCCACTGCCAGTTTTGACTTCAGCGGCGCGCATACCATTTGCCGCACAGTCAGTGAATACAAACTCCCTGACTCCGCCAACCTGTGATAATCTCCCCATTCGGCGGGACAAATCCTTTTTTGTCCATTCCTTTCCGAAAAGCTGTGCCATCTTTCTTCTCCTTATTGTGTTTATTAACTGGTGTATATTTGTGGGAAAGAAAAAGTTTTCTGCAAGGAAAATTCGCCAGTAAAATTCCGGGAGACTTCATACTGAATGGGCATTGACTTTATTTTCGGGGCGTATCAACGTTTCTCTTGTTTGTATATCAGATGAGCTCATCCATAAGTGTATGTCAAATTTCTTTTTGCCATTTTGTAACAAAGGGAAGCAGTGATGAGACTCTTTGAAGCAGGGGAGGCAGGATTTCTGAGTGCAATCAGGCGTTTCACCGATGTGCATCCTCTCGTGGAGACCGGATTTGGCGATGATGCCGCAATTTTGAAATGCGTTGGGGCGGGCGGGCGGATGGCTGTCACGACTGACATGCTCGTTGATGGCACGCATTTTTCACTTGCCCTTTGCACCCCTTTTGAACTGGGCGTCAAGGCGTATGAAGTGAATGCCTCAGACATGGCGGCTGTGGGGGCGTTGCCTGTGGCTGCCTTTCTCTCTATCGGGGTTCATCCTGATACGCCGCTTGCCCTTCTTATGGATTTTTATAAGGGGTTTCGACACGCCGCAAGAAGGCATAAGTGTGTTATTGCCGGAGGAGACACAGTGCGTGCCGAAAGCCTTATTATCTCGGTCATGCTGACAGGCAGGTATATGAAAGGTGCAAGACCGCTTTTACGTTCCGGTGCAAAACCCGGACATCGGGTTTATGTTACAGGTTCGCCTGGTGAGAGTGGAATGGGGCTTAAGCTCCTGAGAAAATATCCTCATTATGGGAGAATAAAAAGATGGATGCCACTCATAAAACGTCACGTCCTGCCGGAGGCGAGAATCGTTGAAGGTCTGGCGCTTGCGAGGTCAGGGCATACGGGCGCAGTCATTGATGTCAGCGATGGCGTTCTGAATGAATTGCGTCATATTTCCCGGATGAGCCATGTCCGGCTGAATATACCATACATGCAACTTCCAGTCTCATCTGCACTTGATAAATGCTCCAGAGAGTTCAGTATCAATCCGCGAGATATGGTGCTCTTCGGTGGTGAAGATTATGAACTTCTCTTCACAAGTTCTCTGGATAAGGCGTGGATTACAAACCTTTTTCACAGGGCGGGAAGCCTCATTCCCGTTCATGAAATCGGATGGGTGGAAAAAGGGAAAGGGGTCAGGATTCTGGATGAGATGGGAGCCCCGCTTTTCTTTAAGGACATGACATTTCAACACTTCACATCCCGCAAAAAAGTGAAATGAGCGAACTGGAAAAGACATTTGAATTTATTGTCAATGAGGAGGATTCGGATGTTCGGCTCGACCGTTTCCTTGCAAATATCCTGCCTGAGTATTCAAGGACGTTCATCCAGAAACTGATAAAAGGCGAGAAGGTGCTTGTAGGTGGAAAGTTACCAAAACCAAGTTATCTCCTTGAACCGCAGGACGTTATTCATCTGACGATTCCGCCGGAGAAAGCCGCCATCCCCGAGCCTGAACCAATTCCCTTAGACATCGTTTATGAGGATGCGCATCTGATTGTTGTCAACAAACCCTCCGGCATGATTGTCCATCCAGGTGCGGGGAACGTCTCAGGAACACTTGTCAATGCACTTCTGCACCAATATCAGGAACTTTCCAGCATTGGTGGCGTGCAGAGACCCGGCATTGTTCACCGCATAGATAAGAATACGACGGGGCTTCTTGTGATTGCCAGGACAGACACCGCCCATCGGAATCTTGCGGCGCAACTGGCAAACAGGACTCTCAAGCGATATTATCTCGCCCTTGTCGCGGGTGAATTTGACAATGATGAGGGAGTTGTGGATGCGCCGATAGGACGCAGTGAAAGGCACAGGGAATACATGATGGTCAATTATAAGAATGGAAGAGAGGCAATAACGCACTATAAAATCATAAAACGTTCTGAAGGTATTACACTACTTGGTATCACATTGGAAACCGGACGCACACACCAGATACGTGTACATATGAATTTTATAAAACATCCAATAATTGGCGATCCGGATTATGGTTGGGATATACGGATGGCAATTGCCGGTGTTTCACCATTGCGAAGTCTTCTGCTTGGAAAATTGAAGAAGGTAAAAACACAGCTTCTTCACGCCGCACGCCTTCAGCTTATTCATCCCGAAAGTGGACACCCCATGAACTTTGAAGTATCACCACCTGCTCATTTCGCAGAAATCATAGAACTCTTATGAGGTGTGAACGTCCGGCATTGTGCAAAAAAATTTTAAAAAAAGTCTTTGAAAATTGATATGTGTGTGCATATACAATTTATACATATTAATAATATTAGGGCGTGGCGATGTTTTATGTTTTGTAGAATGCATATTTTAATGATGGTGGTGGGAGTTTTTTTTGTTTTGAATTGCGTATCTGTTTTTTCCGAGGAGCCCTTGTCACAGGAAAAACTTCTTGAGATTGTCCACAATAAAAAATGGGACGCCCTTCCCAAAACCATAATCAGCCCAAAGGATAATAAGGAGATGGTTCTTATACCAGCGGGTGAGTTCAGGATGGGGATTCCGTCGGATTCCACACTCGCCGCAAAGCTTGCTGACGCTACACCGGCACACAACGTTTACCTTGATGCCTACTATATGGATAAATGTGAGGTCACGAACGAAGAATATGAGAAATATCTGGCAGATAGTAGTGCCAAAAAACCTCTGTTTTCAGATGACTCCCTTTTTAACAATCCAAGACAACCTGTCGTGGGAATCAGTTATGGTGATGCTGTCTCCTATGCCCGCTGGGCTGGGAAAAGGCTTCCCACTGAGGCGGAGTGGGAAAAGTCAGCCAGAGGGACAGATGGTCGCATTTATCCCTGGGGACAGACCTTCTCACAAAACTTATGCAATTCATATAAGTCTCAGGTAAAGGCGCCCCTGAAGGTGGGAAGTTTTCCCAATGGCGCCAGCCCTTACGGTCTTCTTGATATGGCTGGTAATGTCTCTGAATGGGTTTTTGATGCGTATGATAGCGGTTATTATAAAAACAGCCCCTTGAAGAACCCGCAGGGACCTGCAGGAACCAGTGACGACCGGCTGACACGCGGTGGAAATTACACCTCAGACCCGGAATATGTCACAACGGTGGTGCGTTTCCCCCAAAAGGCTTATTCAGCCTTTCCCAATATCGGTTTCCGGTGTGCGGTATCCGTGTCCGAGATAGAAACATTATTTCATCCTGAAAAGGCAAAGAAAACGCAGGAAGCCATCTCCTCAACCATTTCTGTCATCAAAAGTGAGAGCAGTATTTCTGCGGAGACCCTCGCCACCAAGAACGCCTCATTACTCACACCTTCAGGCAGTCAGGAATTTGTGCCGGTACGCTATTTCAAGTATCTTGATTTTGATGGAACCAGGAGTGTGGGACGGGAGGAGATTCGAAAGTCGGAAAGGATAGGACTCCCGAACTGGAAAGTTTATTATCAGCCATCCGGACTTATCACGCAGGCACAATTTTATGACGCTAAAGATAATTTACAGTTCCACATTGAACCAGTTTACGATGAGAAGGGACAGGAAAAAACGGTGCGCCTTTATAATCAGAAGGGAGAGATGGTTTACAGCTCTGAGCGGATATTCAAGGATGGTGTTGCCATCAGGGGAACTCTTTACACCGCTTCCGGGGATTATCTTGGCGAGGAGAGGTTTTAAAAATTCAGCCTATCATGGGTGCATTGGGATTTATTACATTCAGAATGAGGTATAATAAAATCAAGTTGTAGAGATGTCACCATTTCAATTTTACATATCGCCCGCTTATTTCAGGCTTTTTGCCGTCAATCCTGAGACGAATATAATAGAGCTCTGGGAGAAAAAGAATAAATATTTCGGGCACAAAAAGGAGGGAGATGAAAAGGAGACTGAGAGCAAGGATTATGCGGAGGCTTGTATAGCGTGGAGCCAGCTCACAGACCCGGACGTGAAGCCATACATCGTCCTTGGTGTGCCGAAGGACATCACAATAGAGGAACTCAGGACTTCTTATAGGCGACTGGTTTCAAGTTTTCCCCTTTCATCCGTTCCCGAATTGAACTATAAAGTCTCCGAGGCTTTTGCCCTTCTGATTGACCCCGTGAGGCGCGTATTTATTGATTTGTTCACCTTCGATAATCAGGTCTGGAGTTTATATCTACTTGGGAGTGATAACGAGATTGAGACGCGACGGGATATTGAAAAGCAATTTTCCGGCACGACATATAAGCAGATTATAAACAGCACCCTTTTTTGTTATTTGAAGGCATGGGATATTGAGGAATCAAAGGGTGATTTTGAACAAGCCGCACCATACTGGAAAAAGGGATATATTGGCTGGGATGGAATTATCCGCGAGGGATTTATCTGGGAGGAAATAAAGCTTGGCGTGGAGCGCGATGGGATTTTCCCGAAAGAGAAATCCGCCCGGTTTGGTTATGACGACCTTGAGGTTATTAAGAAAAATCTTATAAACGTCCTTGTCGAGAACGCCCTTGAGCGGTGCAAAAATGCCCTTCGCCATTCGGTACAGGCAGCCCTGAGTCATCTCCAGTTCATGAAATTTCTGAAGATTGATGAACCGGGTCACCGCACCGCAATTGCGCGGATGTATAATCAGTGCGCTTATATTCTCTCACGTGGAGATAAGATTGATGAAGCGGCAAGACTTCTTGACGAGGCGCTCTCATTTGACCCTGAACTGGCAGAGGCAAAAATTAATCTCGAATTAATGCAAACATCCACCGCAGGCATTGGGCAGGCATTGCGGCTTGCCTCCCTGAATCGATTGTCCGATGCCACAGATATCCTCCATAAAATGCTGGAGGAAAATCCTGATGACCAGGACGCTGTCGAACTTCTGGCAAAGGTCCTCCGTAAACGGGCACATGAAGCATTTAATGCACAAAATTTTGATGATGCTTACCGCTATCTCTCCGAATCCTGCACAATCCATGAGGGGTATGCCAACGAACTTGACCTCGCCAGACGAGCCAGAATGGAGAGTTGGCTTGATGAGGCGCTGAGACATCTGGAGAACGGGGATTATGAGGCAGTTGTCAAGATTCTTAAAGAATTCCTGACACTTTTACCCGAAAAGGAGTGCGTTAAAAAGCTCCTTGCAAGAATTTTGAATCTCCTTGCAATTCAAAAAGATTACCAACTCCTCAAGACTGAAGCAAGGGACATTTTAAAAGAGGCAATCGCTTTAGAACCGGATAATGTGATATTTCAAACTAACCTTGCCCATGTTGAAGGAACCGTTGGGGCTCAGCAGGTTGCATCGGAAATATCTAAAGCTCATGGATTGATTGAGGAGGGGAAACCGCAGGAGGCAATAAACCTTCTCCAGCCAATTTATACCAAAACCCCTCTTCCCATCTCAGTGGAGAATGAGCTGAAACGTGGGCTTGCTTCTGCGTATTTGAGTCATGGTCTGGAGATGATAAAACAGGCGAAAAGCGCCTCAAGCCGGGATGCCATAATGGATGCCTTCAAGTCAGCCCACATCGCCATTTCAATTGCTGATTTCTTGAATCCAAGTGATGAGACCCGGCAACATCTCTCCCTCCTTGAAGATGCACAGCCATCGCTCGTCCGGGAAAAATATGACACTTCATGTTTCCCGATTCCTCCCGGAAAGGAGGAAAGACTGAAGGCAATCAGACCTCGCCGGAGAAGGTTGAGTAAGAAAAGGATAATAAAACTTGCCACCCGCGTCTCCATTGTGGCAGGGTTTGGCTTGCTTGCAATAATCATTTATTCCCCGTTGAAAAATATTTTGAAACCCGCGCCCAAACCTGAAAAAAAAGGTGTAACCGGCGCTAAATCAGTCTCAACTGCTCCGTTGAGAAAAACACCATCTCCGACTATAACGCCCTTCCCCGTGGTGCCCAAAGGACCGGGCATTTTCAAACGATTTGTTAAAGAATCCACCGGTGGGTTGAGTATGAAAAAGATTATCGCAATGGCATCCGGACACGCACCCACCCCACGACCAACACCAAGAGTCACGCCCCGAGCAACACAAACCCAACGCCCTTCGCGAGTGAACAAGGTTATTGAGGTCGACTTCAATATACGTGAATTTATGGGTGTGAAACAAACTCCACGCCCGGCACTTATATATAATATCTCCACACCCGAGGGTTCAGCAACATTGCTTCTCGACCCGCTTGTATTTATCAAATTGCCGAAGACGGTCATTGAAGATAAAGGGTGGCACAAGGGTAGATTGAGGGTGATTCAGGAAGGGGTATCCAGTATTTTTGCACTGGAGGCGCCATCGGATATCCTGAAAGAAGGTCCCGGAAAGAAATAGGGAAGGCAGTAACTGGCTATTTCACTGCAAGGCACAAGGACACAGAATTTTAAAAGGATAACCTTATATGGCTGAGAAGGATGAGAAAATGTCGGAACTTGATAAATGTTCGGACTTTGAACAGGTTCTAACTTCCGTCAGGGATTTTGTGAATTCCCTCCGTTTGTCAGATGAGGAGAAGAATGTATTTGTAAAAGAAGAGACTGAATTATTTGAAGATGTTAAGTTCAACCTTGTCCCTTCCTTTACAGAGGCAGATAAGGAAAAGACAAAGACTTATGAAGCCGCCGCCGAGACAAAGGAAGAACATGAATCCCGCGTGCTGGTTTTCAGTCTCAATGAGAAAACTGAAATACCTCTGAAACAAATGTATGACGTTGAACGTCCCATCCTTTTCCGCTTTGGGTCTGAAGAACGATTCTGGATTGTGGATGAGCCAGAAGAATCTCATTTCCGGTTCTGTCATTTTGAAGGAAAGTTCCTTATCCGAAAATTCTCCGTTCCAAAAGGAAGTGAGCGTTGTTGCATGGGTTATCCGATAAATATGATTCTGGATAAGAAGGGGTGTCTTTACATTCTGGATGGGCTTCTGCAGACAGTTCACAAATTCTCCCCTGAAGGTGTGTGTGACATCAATTTTGAGGAGCGGATGATGACGGCAAGTCCCCTGTTATCCGTGCAGGATTTTGATTTGTTGGAATATTCAAATGCCCTTTTTGTTACAGATTATGCCAAAGGTGCATTGAGAAAATTCAGCCTCGATGGGAGGGAACTGGGTGAGGTCGATATTGCGGGAGATAAAAAAGAAGCGTTAATTGAGATGCCCACAGGTGTGGCGGCACTTCCAGATGGGCGCCATTTCGTCATAGACCCGGTGCACAGGCTGATGGTAGAGTTTGCTTTTAATGAGAAGGTTGGGAGAATATTTAATCTTGGTAAGGGTGCCGGAAGGAAGAAGGTTTTTTTCACCATGATGCAGGCGGGACCTGGCGGAACACTTTTTCTTGCCGATTTCTTTGCGCAACGTATCCGTGTCTATGATTCAGGGGGGCAGTTTTTGGGTCAGATAAATATTGGTGCCGGGACGGATTTCCCGGATGTCACTCTCGGCTTTTTTGATGTCCGTTCCGATGGGAGGGTGTTCATCCTTGACCCAAATTCCCTGAAGATTCATTGCTTGGAACGTCGTTTCGATACCTGATTTTCCGCATATTTTTCCCTTCAAATTTCTTGCAATCTTTCTTCGGGGTGTTAATGTTACCCGCATATTCATTGAATGTTGGGTGTCAAATCGTGATTCTTTAAAATTTTCGTGAAGGAGTAATGGCTTATGCGCCAGATTTCCAGAATCTCTGAGGGTGTCTTGGGTGGTGAACGTTCCTTAGATGTGTATTCCCGGTTTTTATCGAACCGCATGGTTTTTCTGACCGGTGACATTGATGATGAAAAGGCAAATCTCCTTGTGGCTCAGATACTTTTCCTCGATACCCAGGATTCTTCGAAGGATATCCACTTTTTTATAAACAGTCCCGGCGGTTATGTTACGGCAGGTCTGGCATTGTATGATGTGATGAAATATGTCCGCAGTGACATCCGGACCATCTGCGTCGGGCAGGCGGCATCGATGGGTGCTATAATCCTTGCGGCGGGGAAAAAGGGAAAGCGCATCGCCCTTCCTAATGCCCGCATTTTGATACATCAACCCATGGGAGGAATGGAGGGCGTTGTCAGCGATATTGAGATTCACGCCAATGAGCTTTTGCGCATTCGTCAGAGACTGAATGAAATCCTCTCGGAGGAGACGGGCAAGCCGCTTGAAATCATCAGCCGCGACACCGACCGTGATTTCTTCCTTTCTGCCGAGGAGGCAAAAGAGTATGGCATTGTTGACTACGTGGCGAACATTCGGGAGGGATGAGTTTTAAATGAAAGCCGGTGTTTTTTATGATACACTCCATACAACCAATCGTTGCAATTATAGGTCGTCCCAATGTAGGCAAATCCACGCTCTTTAATCGCATTATAGGTCGCCGAAAGGCAAATGTGCTGGATACACCCGGTCTTACCCGCGACCGCAATTATGCCATGACGGATTGGAACGGAAAGAACTTTCTCCTTGTGGATACCGGCGGCTATGACCCCATGGATGGGAACGATATCAGCACACGCGTCCGGGAACAGGTGCTCCTGGCAATCGATGAGGCGGATTCTATCATCTTTATTACCGATGTCAATGAGCCGGATAATGCGATTGACAGGGAGATTTCCGAAATACTTCACCGCTCGGGAAAGCCATTCATCCTGACTGTCAATAAGTGTGATAATGAGTCTTTAGAGTTAGAAGCAAATCGATTTTATCAATTCGGGACTGAGGATATTCACCCAATCAGCTCCACGCATGGCTTGGGAATAGGAACCCTTCTTGATAGAGTGACGGCGCTTTTTCAAAAGTCCGGTGGGGAGGCAGAGGCGGAGGATATAATCCGTGTGGCGATTGTTGGCAGGCAGAATGTGGGGAAATCCACCCTTGTGAATTGCATTCTAAAAGAGGAGAGGGTAATTGCCAGCCCGATACCCGGAACAACACGAGATGCGGTTGATACGCCCTTTAATCTTGGTGACAAAAAATACCTCATTATAGACACTGCGGGCATACGACGCCGCGGCAGGGTGGAAAAAGGAGCGGAATATCTCAGCGTGACGTCCTCCATTATGAGCATTCAGAGATGCGATGTTGCGATATTACTCCTCGATGCGGTGGATGGAATCACAGCCCAGGACACTCACATCGGCGGTTACATCAAGGATGCCTCACGCGCCGCCATTATTGCAGTGAATAAATGGGACTTGGTCGAAAAGGATACAGACACTGCTGGCGCATTCGCAAAAAAAGTCATGGAGCATTTTAATTTTCTTTCCTATGCCCCGATTATATTCATCTCTGCCAGAACAGGACAGCGAGTGATGAAGCTTTTTCAATCGATTGACGAAATCATCCCACAGTATCGCACCCGTATTGATACATCTCTTCTCAACAGGGAACTCCAGAATATCCTCAAACGTCATCAGCCTCCCATCCAGAAAGGGCGCGAGCTCACAATTAAATATATTACTCAGACCGATACTTCACCCCCCACATTCACCCTGTTTGTCAATAGCCCCGACCTGATTCACTTCTCCTATGAGCGATTTTTGAAGAATCAACTATCCGAGTTGTTCGGTCTTAAAAGGACGCCAATCCGATTGAAATTCAGACGCAAATCCAGGGACTGATCGGGCTCAAAATTGAAAGGAGCAATACCTATGCTTGTTGATTTACATAACCACACTGAACTATGTGGTCATGCAAGAGGTGATATGGAGGAGTATGTCCGTGCCGCTATCGAAAAAGAGATAAAAATATTTGGATTTGCCGACCATTCTCCATGGATGCTTCAGGATAATATCAAAATGGCGCTTTCCTATGATGAAGTGCCAGTCTATGTCTCACGAGTCAATGCGCTGAAGGAGCATTACTCTCCGGGTAATAATCCAGAGATGCAGATTCAGTTGGGAATGGAGATGGATTTCATCCCCGAGCGAATTGCTAAGGTGGTAGAGTGCTTTGCGGAGTATGAGTTTGATTATACCATTGGCTCGGTGCATTATATTGGCACATGGGGATTTGACCAGGTGGAGCAGATTGCACAGTTTGAAAGAAGGTCAATCAGAGAAATCTATGAGCATTATTTCAGTCTTGTCAAACAACTCATCCAGTGCGGATTGTTTGACATAGTAGGTCATCTCGACCTTATAAAGAAATTTGGCTATTATCCTGAAAATGGGTGGGATGACATCCAGGAGGATGTGGCAAGGGTTCTGGGCGGAAGCAATATGGTAGTAGAGCTGAACACCAGCGGGATGGATAAGCCAGTGAGGGAGTTTTATCCGGGTGCTGACTTTCTCCGCCGGCTTAAGAAATACGGCGTGCCTGTAACGCTGGGTTCTGATGCGCACAGTCCTTTTGAGGTTGGACGTTATTTTGACAGGGCGGTGGAGCTTCTTAAAGAGATTGGTTACACGGAAATCATGTCCTTTGAAAAACGGAAGCGAAAACCTTTGCCCCTTTGAGGGAAATTATTTGACGGGTTCTGAAGGTTTATATAAATGTCCAACTAATATCGTGGAGATTGAGAGTAATCAAATATGTCAGACGAGTCGGACAAGTCGGACAAGTCAGACATGTCAGACATGTCTGATAGCATTTTGGAAGGGCAGCCAGAAATGGCGCCCGAGCCTGAAGCGGTGATGGAGGGGGAGGTTGGACAGACACACTCCTCAGACATCAGCCCGGAGGAGGTGCGCCCAATACTTGAGTGTCTTCTCTTTGCCTCTACGGAACCACTCTCCATCAAACAGCTTGGCGGGATTATTCCCACTGCAGATGCAAAGACCTTGCGCCGGGCGATTCTTGACCTGCAGGTGGAATATGACCAGCAGGGACGCGGTTTTCAGATTATCGAGGTGGCTGGGGGATACCAGATGGCAACGCATCGCCGGTTCTCCTCTTACGTTTTGCAACTCAACCGCAACAAGAAACGCAGTCCTCTCTCAACGCCCGCTCTGGAGACACTGGCAATCATTGCTTATAAACAACCAATAATCCGGGCGGAGATTGAATCAATAAGGGGCGTGGATTCAAGCGGCATCATTCACTCACTTGTCGAACTTAATCTAATCAAGGTTGTGGGGACGAAAGAGACGCCTGGCAGACCGCCCATGTATGGCACAACGGAGGAATTTTTAAAGGTCTTCGGACTCAAGCGTCTTTCCGACCTGCCATCCATCAGAGAACTTCGGGAGCAGTATGAGAAGCGTTCAGAATCGGGGGCGTCTTAAAAATGACAATGAGGCTTCAAAGATATCTTGCATTGTGCGGGATTGCCTCGAGGAGGAAATGTGAGGAGCTCATCACGCGTGGAAGGGTAATTGTCAATGGGGTGACGATTGTGCAGATTGGCACGTGCGTCACACCGGAGGAGGATAGAGTCCTGGTGGACGGACGCGAAATCACGCCTCCTAAGCGGTTTGTTTATTATGCGCTTAATAAGCCTGCCGGTTATGTCGTAACGATGTCAGACAGTCATGGCACTCCGACAGTCATGTCCCTCTTGCAGGATGTGCGAGAGAGGGTGTTTCCCGTGGGAAGACTTGATATGGACACGGAGGGGCTTTTGCTCCTCACCAATGATGGGGAGATTGCAAATCGCCTGATGCATCCACGATACCATCTTGAGAAGGAATATATTGTTGCAGTCAGGCATGAGTTGAACGAGCATAATCTCAACTGGCTGAGGAAGGGAATTGAACTTGAAGGGAAGGTCACACAGCCAGCACGGATTCGTCTCATTAAGAAGAACCGGGATTGTATCTATTACAAAATGGTTATTCATGAGGGACGAAAGCGGCAGATAAGGGAGATGTTTAAAGCGGCAGGGCATCCAGTCCTCTCTTTGAAAAGGATTGCCATCGGTCCGGTTCGCCTTGGGATTCTTTCTACTGGAAGGTATCGCTCTTTGTCGGGCGCTGAGGTAAAGATTTTGCGCAAGGCGATAGGGCTTGTAGGTGAGAGACGAATTGAGAATAAGGAAGGAAGAGAAAATTATGAGCGAAGAGGAATCGGTGGGGTCAGAAATAAATGAGCTGGATAAGGAAATTATCCGTCTCCTTGAAAAGCGTGCCACCCTGGCGAAGGGGAAAGGTAGCGCTGAAGACATATCAGGTGGCGTGGAATTTAATTTCTCCGCACGGCAGGCAAGTCTTGACCTCGTGGAGCAGATGGGGAGCGGTGTCATTCCCGCCGCAGGATTGAACCGCATTTTCACAGAGATTATATCCCAGTGTGAGGCGATTGCCCGACCTGTGAGTGTTGGATATCTCGGACCTGAGGGGACATTTACACATCAGGCAGCCATCAATGCCTTCGGCTCGGCTCATAACCTTTTTCCGCTTCCTGACATTGACGACCTTTTTGATGCCGTGGAGAAAAAACAATTAAATTTCGCCTGCGTTGCGATTGAGAATTCCACAGGCGGCGTTGTCCATAATGTCCTTGACCGCTTTTTGAATTCCGATGTCAAAATCCAATCCGAGATTATTATTTATATCCATCATTGTTTGATATCGAATGTCCCGATGAGTCAGATTCGGCGCATCTTTTCCCATTCTCAGTCCTTTCTGCAATGCAGTCACTGGCTCCGGCAGAACATGCCCGGCGTGGAGCTTGTGGAGGTGTCCAGCACGGTTGAGGGGGTACGGCGGGCAAAGGAATCCGGAGACGGCGCCGCCATTGCGGGAGAACTTGCCGCACGCCTGAATGGTATGGATGTCATTGCGAGCGACATTCAGGATACATTGGAAAATTATACCCGTTTTGTCATAATAGGGCACGGAGCAACTGCCCCAACCGGCGCTGACAAGACCTCGCTGATTATTTCCATCAAGCATAAGCCGGGTTCACTGTTTGAGGCATTGCAGCCCTTTGCGGCGCGGGGCATAAATCTCACAAAGATTGAATCGCGTCCCACTCGACAACGTCCATGGGAATATGTCTTCTTTATTGATTTTGATGGTCACGTGAATGATGAGCCGGTGAGAAATGTCTTGAAGGAACTGGAACAGGCGACAATTTTTATCAGATTTCTCGGGTCATATCCGCGCGCCAGGACATTTGATGTATAAGATTTGAGTAAGGGGAGGGAACGTTATGATTATTGTCCTTCGACCTGACATCACGGAAGAGCAGTTCAATCATATCATTGAAAAGATTGAGAGTCATGGACTGCGTGCGCATATTTCTAAAGGGACGGAGCGCACCATTATTGGCGCCATCGGGGATGAAAGTGTCATCCGGAATCTTCCGTTGGAGGCAATGCCGGGCGTCGAAAATGTGATGCCCGTTCTGAAACCTTACAAGCTCGCCAGTCGCGCATTCCATCCGGAGAGGTCAAAAATCGCTGTGCGTGATGTTGTGATTGGAGGCGATGAGGTCATTGTTGCGGCTGGTCCATGCTCCGTTGAAAAGGGTGACACACTGATTCGGACTGCTGTTCAGGTAAAGAATGCGGGGGCGAAGATGCTGAGGGGTGGCGCATTTAAACCGCGCACGTCACCCTATGATTTCCAGGGGCTTGGCGAGGAGGGATTGAAATTACTCGCAGAGGCGCGGGAAGCGACAGGTCTTCCCTTTATTACAGAGGTCATGGAGACGCGCACTGTGGAGATGGTCTGCAAGTTTGCCGATGTGTTGCAGATTGGCGCAAGAAACACCCAGAACTATGACCTATTAAAAGAAGTGGGACAGACAGATAAACCCATACTCCTCAAGAGAGGCATGTCGGTGAGTCTCAATGAATTCATGCTGGCGGCAGAGTATATCCTCAATGAGCGAAATCATAATGTCATTCTTTGTGAACGCGGAATCCGCACATTCGAAACTGCCACTCGCAATACCCTTGATATTTCCTCCGTTGCCGTGCTTCATTACGAGACACACCTGCCGGTCTGGGTTGACCCGAGTCATGCGGCGGGGCACTGGCGATGGGTCAATCCGCTTTCAAGGGCGGCGGTTGCCATCGGGGCGGACGGGCTTCTCATTGAGGTTCACATTGACCCGGAGAATGCCTGGTCTGACGGCGCACAGAGTCTCCTGCCTGAAAAATTTGCCCTCCTGATGAAGGAAATCAGGAAGGTTGCGGAGGCGATAGGACGGACAGTCTCAACGGGAGAGGACATCTGATGGAAGACATTATCCATTTTAAGAAAATATCCATCTTTGGAGTGGGGCTTATTGGAGGAGCCATTGGGATGGCGGTCAGGAAGTTGGGCATTGCAGACCACGTCACAGGCATTGGACGCAGTAAGGAGCGGCTTGAAACAGCTCGCACCATGGGTGCGCTGGATGATTATAAGACGGATATTGCCGCAGGCGCCTCCGATTGTGACCTGTTTATATTTTGCCTCCCCGTGCAGAAAATCATTGAGAATTTTCCCATCGTGGCGCGGTCGGTCAAGCCGGGTTGCATTGTGACGGATGTGGGAAGCACAAAGAAGACCATAATTGATGCGGCGACGTCTCTTTTCGGTCAGGACAAATCTTTTATCGGCTCGCATCCCATGACAGGCTCTGACAAGAGTGGATGCGCAAATGCACATGAGGTCGTCCTCAATGGTGTAACCTGTTTTGTCACCGTCACGCATGACACAAATTATGAGGCAGTGGCAAAGGTGACTCTTTTTTGGAAGGCGCTTGGAATGATTCCCGTTTTAATTGACCCTTTGCGCCACGATGAATATGTTGCCCTTGTCAGTCATCTTCCGCATATAGCCGCCGTGGCGCTGGTCAATACTGTTGCCTCATGTCCGGAGGATTTGAATTTCATCAGGCAGATTACAGGCAGGGGATTTAAGGACACCACGCGCATTGCCATGGGCGACATTTTAATGTGGCTGGACATCTGTCAGGAGAATAAAGACAATATCAACCGGCATATTGATAAATTTATTGGCGAGCTGGACCAAATCAAGGCATCGCTTCAGAGCAAGGATTTATCTGCCGTTCAAACCTTCCTTGAACGCGCCAAAGCCTTCCGAGAAAAATTTGACTAATTTTATACAGCCGCTTTTAGTCGCCCCGCGTGTTTCTTATCTGAGAGCGCGAAAAGCCCGTTAGCCGCATTGACAATTTTATCGCTGATTCCAGGGGCGTAATAAATCTGTCCGCATTGCTCGCATACAAGTGCAGGAATGCCTTCAATTTTAACTTCCAGCCCTTCGCGCTCGAAAGTTTGCGCGACTTCCTTGTTTTTCAATATCCCCTTGCGGCACGATTTACACATAGCGCCTTCTTTCATCATTGTTTTAATCCCATTTTATATGGCGTTTCCCAGAACGGTCGTTGTGGAATGTAAGCCATGATAATATCCACACAGTCAATCTGCCCACTCTCGCTCCAGTAATCAACAACAATATGAAGATGTTCTTTAATGTTCTCCGACACGTGAAATTGTCCTTCTATCAAACATCTAAGTTACTCTTCATACATTTCAAGAATATTGCCATCTTCAATCGCTTCGAGAATATCATCTTCGCAAAAGCCCTCCGACAACATATGCTTAACCACATGTGGTCTCAGGGCATAGTTCTTCAGATGAACGGCTTCTTTGATTTGGTCAAGTATTTCCATGTCAGTTTCAATAAGTTGTTTATCTCAACATTACACTTTGATGTAACTATAATTTAAGAAATTAGATTAGGAAATTATGTTGCGTTCAAGGAGGAGTCCGGCGGAGCCGATGACGCCTGCATCGTTTCCCAGCTCGGCGGCAACGATTTTCAGATTTTGTGAATGTTCCGCAAAGACGCGTCGCTTGACTTCTGCACGCGCCGGCTCCAGAAAGATTTCCCCCGCCTTCATCATGCCGCCGCCAACAACAATCACATCGGGATTCAGAATGGCAACGACCACGGACATCCCTAAGCCGAGATAAGTTCCCGCCTCACGCATCACCATATCGGCAAAGGCATCCCCGCTACGTCGCGCATCATCAATCAATTTTGACGTGAGGGTTTTTCCCTCAGCAATCCATTCTTTCAGGATGGTATCTGCGCCCTTGTTAATTTTATCCATCGTCCGGTGGACGAGGAATGTTGCTGATGCGTATGCCTCAAGACAGCCGCAGTTTCCGCAACTGCACAGGTCTCCATCGGGGACAATAGTTATGTGTCCGAGTTCGCCGGCGCATCCGGTTGTGCCGCGGACAAGTTTTCCTTCAATAACAATACCTCCGCCAACTCCCGTTCCGAGTGTATATGCGAGCATGATTTCAGAATTGCGTCCCGCCCCTTTCCAGAATTCCCCATAAGCCATGGCGTTCGCATCATTTTCAAGGTTTGCGGGAATACCAAATGCTTCCTGTATTCGGTCTCGTAAGGGAATATTGACCCAGCCGGGCATATTAATCGCCTTGTTGACAATTCCTCGCTTTGTGTCAATGGGACCCGGAGACCCAATTCCAATCGCGCTGATGGCATTCATCCCCATGCCCGCATCAGAAACGGCAAGCTTCACAGAACGGATGATATTGGCGATAACGCCATCCGGTCCCTTTTCCTTCTCGGATGGGACTTCAATTTTTTTGATGAGCTCACCATCGCGTGATACAATAGCCGTTTTGATGAATGTTCCCCCCAAATCGATGCCCACAAGGTATGTCATGGAAGCGTCATCCTTTCTGAAACGAGAAACAACCCTCTTTATAAATCCGTCCAGAGTTGGCGAATCTTGTCGCGGCTTGCAATAAGGTAATCCCGCTCCTTAGAGAAAATTTCAAGAGTTATGGTGTCGTCATAAGGCAGGCGTTTCAGGGCGTCAATGGAATCGCGCCATTCAATATTCCCTGCGCCAATCGGGAGATGCAGGTCATCCTGTCCAAAATTGTCGCTCATGTGGACATGGATGAGCCGATTTCCGAGGGCGTGAAGCATCTCTCGTGTCTTATTTCCCCCCGGACCAATATTTGCATGAGCGATATCGAGATGAAATCTAATGGTATCAAAACGGCTGAAGATTGTTTTCATTAGATTGATGTCCTGAAAAAATGGGCAGTTTTCCAGCATAAGTTTCACACCGCGCCTTTCAAACTCTGGCAGAATCTCTTCCAGAAATCGTGACCAGAGGTCAGCAAGCATTTCCATTGTTGCCCTTTTGAGAATAAAGCTTGGCAGGGATGTGTTGAAGTGGACAGTTATTTTTTTACAGTTTAGTTTTGTGAATGACTCAAGGGCGTTAAGAATGATTGCGGCGCTGGTCTTGCGCAGTTCCGGATAAAGGGAATCGAATGGGAGATAAAACGCAGTATGACCGACGATTCCGAGCCTGCGTTCCTTAATGAGTCTTCTGATTGTGTTGAGATTCAGTGTTTCAGGATTCGCACGAGGTGGCTCCAGGGTCAGGTCGATAAAGTCGAAGCCATTCTCTGCGGCGAACAAAATCTCCTCCTCAATCTTCAACCACGGGTCATTCATAATTCCAAGTTTCATAATCAAACCTCACACTCTCGTGGAAAAAATAAGTTTGGTCTTTTACCCCATATATTTTTATGAATCAATATAATTTTCTGTATAAATGATGATGATTGTTTCTATGAGATATCTGAATTGACATGGTGATAGCGTCCGGTGATAATATTTATTATTTATCGGGAGGGAAGCGTATGTCCAAACTGATTTATATTATTGATGACGAAAAGGAGATTTGCGAACTCCTGAAGATTGTGCTCGAGAGTCGTAATTATGAAGTTCAGGTTGGCTACGATGGCAGTGATGCCCTGGTGATGATTGAGAAAAAGAAACCCGACCTCCTGATTATCGACCTGAGGATGCCCAAGATAAATGGATATGAGGTCATTGCGCGCCTGAAGGAAACACAGGAAACGGCGAAGATTCCCATCATGGTTTTGACAAGCCTGACAAAAGGTTCGCGAAAGAGTGATGAAGAATGGAAAAAAAGCATGGATGTCCAGGATTTCATCACAAAACCATTTGAACCTCTGGGTATTCTGAAACGTGTTCAGAACATTATCGGGCAATAAGCCTCAGACCGGTGATAGAGCATGGGAGTTTGTGTTTGAACCATATAGAGACAGATAATAACAATAGAGAGCGTCATCGAGACTTATTTATCCGGTTGGAGGTTGGGGCATTATCCCTATTTCTGCTAACGCTTGTCTGCATCCTGTTACATTTTATCGATTTTATCGGAGTTATTGTTTTTTTAATCCTGCTTGTTGTCTCAATTGTTAAGCCAAATTATCCTTTATATTTTCTTGCCCTTATTTTGCCATTTTTCGGAAACAACCCCGGCGGTAAATATACACTCTATTTCATCGACATCATTGTCATGCTCATTCTCCTTCGCTGGCTTGTTCCACTGATATGGGCAAAGAAACCCACGATTACAGGTTCCTCCCTCGGAGTCTGGATATGGTTATTTTTCATTGTGACCATATTTTCCCTTATTCCATTGCGGCATGAGTTGGCAATGTCCTATTTATGGGTTGGGGACCCATTTTGGTTTGTACAGCGCATTTACACCGCTTATGCGGTGGATATATTCTGGTCTATCCGCCATGTTCTTGACCTCTTTATCTCAATCCTCTTTTTCTATTTTGTCATAAATAATCTGAGGAGCGATGCACAATTAAGAAACATCGGGCTATCCGCGCTTGCCGGACTCCTTATTGCCATAATATCCGGAATACTTGATTTTCACAAGGTGATTGACCTGACCTTCTTCCGTCCCTTGAATCCGGACATCCAGAGGTTTGGGTATAACCGACTGATGAGTCTTTTTTATCATTCAGACTGGTTTGCGCAATATATGATAGTTCTCGCCCCATTTTTTTTAGCCCCCTTTTTCATCAATGGGGAAAAGGGGAAAAAGGGAACTATCCTTCTGGGTTTTCTTATACTTTATGCCGTTATCTTCACCTATCAGCGAGCGGCATGGTTCGCATTTCTCGCATCCCTTTTTGTCCTCATTTTATTCGGGGGCGGTAGATTTATCAGGCGTTTTAACTTGAGGCGTCTGCTGTTTATTTTCTTCATAATCCTTTTTATTCTGCTGGCTGGATTTTATGCCCTTTTTTTGACTCGCGCCGGTGTTTTGACTTCCCTTGCGAAACGTGCGCAACAAACGTTTTTCTACGAGGACCGCACCCGTATATGGCACCAGGCGCTTTTGCTTTACGAAAAAAAACCGCTCTTTGGAGTTGGGGCGGGTAATTATTATTATAGCCATCGCTCCACTTTTCCACCGGGGCATCCCTATTACAGGTTTGATAAGGTTAATGCCCATAATACCTACCTGCAGCTCCTGACGGAAAGAGGTCCATTCGCCCTGATTTTGTTTCTTATCCTCTTATATTATGCCATGAGGGCTGGGGTTTTAGTGTTCAGGAAGAGTGAGGTGGGCTCAAAGAAGCGTATTATTTCCGGAGCGGCGGTGGCATCCCTCACCGCATTTGCCGTTTATGGCATGGCGCAATACATATTTTACATCCGCATTGTGGAGCTTATATTCTGGTTCGTCCTTGGTCTTGTTGCCCACATGGCGTTACAATATGATTATGGTGTAAATGTTACATCCCGGAGGACTTATAAAGCCGCAGTTAAGGCGTTTGTTTTATTGCTTTTTATTCTTCTTGTTTTGTTTCAGCCCTCCACAAGAGACCTTTTTTTCTGGAATGAATACAAAGATGATGAGGGTTTTATGGGGTCATGGGTTGATTCGTGGAATGAATTCCGCATCAGGTGCAGTAAGGAGGTCATTGAAGCGCGATTTGTTGTCCTTCATCCCGATGTGGCGAAGAAGCCGGTTCATGTAGATATGCTCGTGAATGGAAAAACACTCGCCACTTTTGTCGCGAGGGATAACCAGCCACACAAGATGGCGGCAATTATTCCTCCTGATATGTCCCAGCCTCTTCGCATTCGATTTCGCACCGACCGAGTCATCAGTCCGTCCGACCTTTTCCCCGGTGTGGTAAACAGGCGACCGTACAACTGCATTGTGGGTAGAGAGATAGAGAGTCGTTCTCTCGGTCTAAGGGGCGTTGGATTTTCAAAATGGGAAAAGATTGGCGAACTCCGATACCGCTGGACTACGGAGAAGGATGCAGTATGTGATATCATGGTCACATCGCCGGTTCTTGTTTTACGGCTCAGCGCCGCCAACCCCGACCTCGCACAAAAGCCTCTCAAAGTCACGCTTGCCCTTTCAGAAAAATGGGGTAAAGAGATAGATTCAAGAAACCTCATGTTCGACTCTCAGCGGACTATAAAGGAAGCGAGGTTTAGCCTTTCGCCATACATCGGGCGCAAGATAAGACTTAATGTTCGGGTTGACCGGCTGTTCTGTCCAATGGACAGCGGGAAGAATGACACGCGCTATCTGGGCGTTTACGTCTCTGAGCCATTATGGGAGGCACAGAAGGGGAATAAATGATTCACAGGTGGGATACCGTGTCCGAGCGGGCGGGCATGTCGGAGTGCCTCCGTCACGTAATTCTTTGCAAGATGAACGGCTTCCCTCGTGGATTTGCCCAGCGCCAGATAAGCGGCAATGGCGGCGGAAAGTGCGCACCCTGTGCCGTGTGTATTTTGAGTTTTTATGTAGGTCGATTCCAACTTTTCACACTTTTTTCCGTCGAAGAAGATATCGACCGCCGATGCGCCCTTAAGATGTCCCCCCTTGATAAGGACGCTCTTCGCACCAAGTGCGGCAATCTCTTTTGACGCATCCCGCATCTCATCATGATTGCGGATTTCCCTTTTCACAAGAACACCCGCCTCATCGAGATTTGGTGTGATGATGTCGGCAAGGGGGATGAGCTCATTTTTGAGAACATCAATGGTGTCCTCCTCAAGGAGGCGGCTTCCATCCTTTGCAACCATCACAGGGTCAACCACTATCCTCTCCAGCTTGAACTCCTTCAGGAGTCGTGCTGTGCATCTTGTGAGGGCGGAATTCAGTAACATGCCCGTCTTGACCGCATCTGTTCCGATGTCGGTGAGCACGGAGCGAATCTCAAGTTCCAGAAATTCGGGAGAGACACCAAGGATTCCCTGGATGCCGATTGTGTTCTGTGCCGTCAGGGCAGTGATTGCTGACATGCCGAAGACACCGAGGTTGTGGAAGGTCTTGAGGTCTGCCTGAATGCCGGCACCTCCCCCAGAATCGGAACCCGCTATGGTCAGCGCCCTTGCATACATCTCTCACCATCATTCCTTTCCGTCTTCAGTTTCAGCAGTGTTTCCTCAAGTTCCTTTCTGACATGCTCCATGGCGTCCTCTTTCAAATCCGGTGTGACCTTGATTGGATTGCTTAAGATACAGCGGCAGTGTGAGAAAGGGAGGGGGATTTCACAGCGGTCCCAGGAGCGCAGGGTGATTTTATGGGGTGCATTAATTGCGGCGGGGAGTATGGCGGCTCCTGTTGTCTTAGCAAGCAGGATGATGCCCGGCTTGACAATGAGGCGTGGACCACGTGGACCATCCACGGCAATGGCGGTGGTTTTTTTCTGCCCTAAAAGGTCCTTCAGGGAAAGGAGGGCACTCATGCCACCGCGTGAACTTGACCCCCTGACGGTTCCAAATCCCAACCTTTGGAGAAAGCGCGATAAAATTTCCCCATCTCGGCTCCTACTGGTGAGTATATGAAACTTTATTTTTTTATTTACTGTTGCACCAGCCGCGGCAACGGTAAACATATCTCCATGCCAGAAACCTGTGATAAATCCTTTATCAGCGGCAATCAGTTCATTCAGATATATGATATTAACATAATCAATCCTCAGGGTCGACCACCAGAGGCGAATTATGAAATATCCAAGCGGGAGAAAAATGGTTCGAAGCAAAAGATACTTCAGGTTTTTGAAGAATTTCGACTTCTTTTGCCTTTTAATATCCAGACTGAGTTCCTCCTCTGTAGTCATAAAGCATTCAGAGGACAGGCATGGCAAGTGATTCAAGTGGCGGATTTTTCATCTATCAGGGCTAACCGGCTCTGAATGTGAAAAATTGGTAGTCACGTAAGGATTATTGATTCACAAGTTCCCTGAAAGCCTTGCCCGGTTTAAATACAGCCACCCTCTTTGGCGGGATATTTATCTTTTCCCCCGTGCGGGGATTTCGCCCCATACGAGCCATCTTTTTTTTGGTGTAGAAGGTGCCAAAGCCGACAATGCAGACCTTTTCCCCCTTCCGAATAGCCTTCTTAAGAGAGTCCAGAAAAAATTCAAGCGTCTCAATGGATTGATTCCTTGAAAGACCCGTCTTTTCCATGAGCAACCTTACAACTTCTGCCTTAGTCATAATATTCCCCTCTTAATTTTCTATCATTTTGATAAAAAGTAATGACCTTTTATACATATTTTCATCCGTCAATATGTCAAGATAAAAAACAGTAAAGAATTATACCCTGAAAGTGCGACTTGAAGTGGTATGTTCTAAGTTGACTTATCTATGAGATTAATGAGTATATTCCAGATTGTTTTTGAATCATGCCTGATACAATTGTTTATGAAACCCCTTAGAGAACGAAAGCATGGGTTGTCTTGACATAGAAGGAAGACCTTGATGTCTGTGATACTGGCAAACACGGCGGGATTCTGCTATGGAGTCAGACGTGCGGTCAAGCTGGCGCTCAGTGCCGCACAGACAGGCGGGGCGCCCCTCTATACGATTGGTCCCCTCATTCATAATCAGCAGGCTATTGACCTGCTGAAATCCAAGGGTATTACAATTGTCCAGCGACCCGATGATGTGGCGGATAGAGGCAGAGTGCTCATCAGGGCGCATGGCATTACACCTGAGGTTCAGCGGGCGCTTATGTCAAAATGTGCCGAGCTGTGTGATGCAACCTGCCCCCATGTGACGAATGCCCAGCGTATTGTTGAAAAACACGCCGGAGAGGGCTATGCCTGCCTGATAATTGGCGACAGGGGTCATGCGGAGGTGGATGGACTTATGGGATATTCTGCAGGCAGGGGTATTGTTGTGGAGAAGGATGAGGACATTTTTTCACTTCCTCCGCTTGAAAAGGTCTGCGTTGTCTCACAGACAACAAGGGATGAGGAAAATTTTGACAGGTTAGTCGAACTTATCAAAGAGCGGTTCAAGGATGTGAAGGTCTTTAAAACAATCTGCAATGCCACATCGCTTCGCCAGAGAGAGCTACTCGAGATTTCCAAGAAATCTGACATTGTCATCGTGGTAGGAGGAAAGGAAAGTGCCAATACAAGGCGATTGGTTGAGATTTCAGAAAGGACAGGGACACGCACAATCCATGTGGAAACGGCGGATAAGATAAATCTCAATGACATTGGACCCAGGGACGTTGTTGGAATCACGGCAGGGGCATCCACACCACACTGGGTCATACGAAATGTTGTGGAAACGGTTCGGAATCATCAATTAAGAAAACAACGCTTTCTCATAGTGCGGTTCTTTGTCCAGTTTATGCAATTCCTTATCTACAGTTCAATTTTACTGGCGATGGGTGCCGCAACGCTGACTTATTCATCAGTGCGGCTCATGGGGCAGGAGATACATTTCCCTGAGGCATTTCTTGCCTTCCTGTTTGTCCTGTCCATGCATTTAGTGAATAAGCGATTAAGCCTTCCACGGGATGAAAGACTTCTTTATGGCAGTCTGAAGAGTTTTGCCCGATACAAAAATGTCTTTACCCTTTTATCGATTTTCTGCATTCTCGCCTCCTTCATCACGGCTTTTTTCATGGGACATCTTGTTTTTGCCCTGATTGTGCTTTCATGCGCCCTTGGACTGATTTACACCCTGACTCTTTTACCGGAAAGCTGGGGGCGCGTCATCCGGCATCGTCGGTTGATGGACATCCCCGCATCAAAGGATATATTTATGACCGCCGGTTGGGGATTTGTGGTTGTCCTGATACCACATCTCACCAGCCAGGAGAAAAACCCTGCGGGTTTCTATTTCACATTGCCCATGGTTATGCTTCTGGTACTGGTGCGTTCCATTCTTCTCGATGTCCGCGACTTGGAGGGTGATATTGCACTGGGTAAGGAGACAATCCCCATTTTACTGGGTCCGGGAGGGAGGCGATATCTAATGCGTGCCATGTTTCTCCTTGTTTTTTTAATACCCCTTGCCGGATGGTTGACAAAGGCGCTTCCAGTTGATGCATTAGCCATGACCCTTCTTTTGCCCTATCTCCTTCTCCACTATCCCCTCAGTCAAAGGCAGGAATATTATCAGAGCCTTCTTTACGACGGCTTTCTTGAGGGTCAATTCTTGCTGGCAGGTCTTATTACTTATGTGACAAATATACTGATTCATTCGTGACATGAATAAACTTGACGGCATTCAGTATAACGATATAAGTAAGATACAAAATAAAATGTTTTTAGCAGGAGAAAAAATATGCCGACAGAGTGGATTGTCGTTATTGTAATTGCGATTCTTCTCATATTTGGACCCAAGAAAATCCCCGAGCTGATGAGAGGTCTTGGAAAGGGAATGCGGGAGTTTAAGAATGCCTTGAAGGGAGAAGGGGAAAACAGCGAGAGCGAAGCCAGAAAGGGTGAAGAAGATAAAAAGAAACCGGATGATAAGTCCTGAATCATTCTTTCTCCCGGGATAGGGCTTTATGGGTGAATCTTCCTCCGATTTGACATTCTGGGAACATTTTGAAGAACTCCGCTCCCGCTTGATTCGTTGTATTATTTATGTTCTCGCCGGCACTATCATAGGTCTACTCGTCGCCAATCATGTCCTTTATATTCTGACCCGCCCGCTGACCAAAGCCGTCCTGCCGGTTCGTGAAAAACCCTTGAAGATACGCGTTGCCAGGGATGGCAGATTATTCATGCCTGATGAGGTTAAGACGGAGGAGCGGGAAAAACAATCCAGATTCCAGATTGAATTTGAATTCGAATCAGGTGGGCGTAAGATTACTTTCGGACCAGATTACAGGACAAATTTTTACTATTTTAGTCCCCTTGACCCCTTTGTTTTATGGTTGAAGGCGGCTCTTATTGTGGGGATAGTTCTGGCTCTGCCATTAATCTTTATGGAAGTCTGGCAGTTTGTTTCACCGGGTCTCAAGGACAAGGAAAAAAAGGTAATCATCCCGATTATTTCAGGTGGGGTCCTGCTTTTTCCGCTTGGAATGGCATTCGCTTATTTTATTCTGTTTTACACCCTGCGTTTTCTAATGTCCTATGCCTTTCCCGGTCTGGAACCCAGAATTGGTATCATGAATTATCTGAATTTGGTCCTGACGATGATGATAGCCTGCGGCATTGTTTTTGAACTGCCAATTGTGATTGTGGTTTTAAGCTGGGTCGGGATTATTCATTCTTCCCATATGAGAAAATATCGTCGTTATGCCATTGTTATTCTATTAGCCCTGTCAGCTATCATTACCCCCACAACGGATGCTTTTACAATGATTACTGTTGCATTGCCGCTCATTATCCTGTATGAAATTTCAATTATACTGGCTATGATTATTGAAAAAAGAAAGTCTTCTTGATGAATCCGCATCTCCTTCTGATTGATAGTGACCAGCGCTCCAATGAACACCTTCGCGGGCTTCTTAGTACACGTTTTGAATTCACTGTTGCCCCCACGATTGATGAGACACATGCATTACTTGATAAACATTCTTTTGCCCTCATCATTGCAAATTTTGAGATACTTCGTGCCCATGGCGCAAGCCTGTTACAGAAGGTCCATCAAACCCAGCAAAACCCGAAGATTGGTCTGATATCGGCGCTGGACACGGAACACTATTTGTCGCATCTTTTGCAATGGCACTGTTATAATGTTCTCCCAAAACTTCCATTCTATAATGCCCGTGATGTATTCCTGTTTCTGGAAAACATCATGGAACCCATGAATGCCTTTGGGCTTGCGCGCTACCTTTCACATGATGCCGATTGGTCACAAGTCTGCATCAGAACGCGTGGGGATAAAAATCACGCGGTTGAAGATATCATCAACTTCTTCGCCAGTTGTGAGTATGAAATACACGAACTCTATGATGTCAGGTTGATTATTGAGGAGACGATAAATAATGCCCTGTTTCATGCCTTTACAGATGAGAACGGCAAGGAAAAATACCGCCCGGATAACTTTGTGGCTCTTAGTGGCTCGGACGAGCTCTGGGTAGAATATGGGGCTGATGCCACAACAATTGGATTCAGTGTTAACGATAATCGGGGACGTTTAACGCCGGAGCTCATCATTGGTAAAATGTCCCGGCAATATAATAGGGAGGGACTATTTGATGAAAGCGGACGTGGGCTCTATCTGGCGCGTATTCTCTCAGGTCAGATAATCTTCAATATTCAAAAAAGTAAACACACACAGATTATCTGCCTTTTTTATGAAAAAAGGCTTAATGTCCCCAAAATCTTCTGCATCAACCATATTGAATGAGAAACAGTCCTCAATAAAAAGCATTCCATAATCCTGCATGGATTCATCAGAGAATCAACATGGCATCGCCAAAGCTGTAGAACCTGTAGCATTTCCTCACCGCTTCTTCATAAGCCCTGAGTACCAGTTCCCTCCCCCCAAATGCGCACACCAGCATCAGGAGTGTGGTGCGGGGAAGGTGAAAATTGGTCAGGAGGGCGTCCGCACATTTGAAGCGATAACCCGGAATAATCAAAAGATTGGTTTCTCCTGAGGCAGGATGAACAAATCCCTCCATGTCAGCACATGTCTCAAGTGTCCGGACTGAGGTGGTCCCCACGGGTATGATGCGGCGTCCTTCCATTTTTGCATGATTGATTTTTTCGGTATCTTCCGTGGAGAGTTGATAGGTTTCCCAGTGCATGGGGTGGTCTTCCACCCTTTCCGTTGTTACTGGTTTGAATGTGCCGGCGCCGATGTGAAGTGTCACAAAGGCGACTTCAATCCCGCGGGACTTGAGGTCATCAAGGATACCTTCAGAAAAATGGAGACCCGCCGTGGGTGCGGCAACGCTACCCAGAACCCGTGCGTAAATTGTTTGATAGCGGACCCTGTCGTCCGATTCTTCAAGGGGCGTGTGACCCAAATCGGTGTGAAGGTCATCACGCCTTCCTTTCAGGATATAGGGTGGGAGTGGCGTATGACCGACCTTTTCGAGCGTTTCCCACCAGTCCTCGCGGCACGTGAAGCGCATAAGCCGTTCTCCCGGGGCAATGTATCCGGTTATCTCGCCCTCAAGGAGTTTAGGTTGAAAGACAATGCGGTCGCCGGTGTGAATCTTTTTTGCCGGTCTGACCATGACCTGCCAGAGAAGAGGTTCAATCTCCTTCAGGAGCAAGGTTTCCACTTTTCCCCCGCCGGGGAGACGCTGTCCCATCAGGCGTGCCGGTATCACCTTTGTGTCATTGAGAACAAGGAGGTCTCCACGACGTAAAAATTTGCTTATATTGGAGAAATGCTCGTGGATAAAAGAGCCGCTCGTGCGGTCAATGACAAAGAGGCGTGACTGGTCGCGCTCTGGCGTAGGGTGTCGTGCCACTAACTCCTCGGGCAGGGGATAATCAAAAAGGGAAATATCCATGCACTTAACCTGTGATTTTCCAAAATCAGATTTGACTTCAAGACTGACTTATATATAGTAAATTTATAATTTAGATGAAATGATTTTTTCAAAGGAGGTATTCAAAGTTGTTCGATATTACCGACTTACTGAAATTAACGGTTGAGAAGCAAGCCTCTGACCTGCATATTGTGGTGGGGAGACCGCCCGTCATTCGCATTGATGGTATTCTTCATGATGTGGATGAGGCGTCGCCCCTCAGCGCCGCCGATACCCATCGTTTCATTTACAGTATTCTCACCGACCTTCAGAAGCAAAAATTCGAGGAGAATAAAGAACTCGATTTTTCACTATCCTTATCCAATGTTGCACGATTCCGTGTCAACGTTCATTTTCAGCGTGGCAGTGTGGGTGCCGCATTCAGAGTCATAACTTCTGCAATACGCGGTTTTGAGGAGCTCAATCTACCCACAAAGGTATGTGAAAAGCTTTCACGTCGTCCCTCGGGATTGATTCTGGTAACCGGTCCTACCGGCTCAGGTAAATCCACGACACTCGCCGCCATGGTCGACCTCGTTAATAATGAACGGGAATGTCATATCATAACCATTGAAGACCCCATTGAATATCTCCACTCCCATAAAAAATCTCTGATTGAACAACGTGAGTTGCACGAGGATACAATTTCATTTGTCAATTCCCTCAAGTTTGTTTTGCGCCAGGACCCCGATGTCATTATGGTTGGTGAAATGCGCGACCTTGAGACCATCAGCTCGGCATTGACCGCTGCAGAAACAGGACACCTCGTATTATCCACACTTCACACCATTGATGTCTGCCAGACCATCGACCGTATCATTGACGTATTCCCGCCACATCAGCAGGGGCAGGTTCGGATTCAGTTATCCGGTGTCATTGAAGGAATATTGTGCCAGAAGCTTCTTCCGATGGCGTCTGGTAGAGGGCGGATTGTATGCCTTGAAGTTCTTGTGGCAACGGATGCAATCAGAAACATGATTCGTGAGGGCAAGACCCACCAGATTTATGCCATGTTAGAGGCGGGGGCGCAATATGGAATGCAGACGATGGACCGCGCCCTTTTGAATCTTCATAAACGAGGCAAGATTACGCGTGACCTTGCACTGATTAACGCCAGGAATGCCGAGGAAATGAGACGCCACATGTATGGGGCATGACAGGGGATTTTACAAGGGCTTTCTTTGCAGGGTTTGTCATTTTTATTATTTTATAAAAATTGAGGTAGAAGAAGATGTTTGTAGAAATGGAACTCGCTGAGATACAGAAGTCCGAATTGATGAATCAACCGCAGGTCATTCTCCTTACTGAAAAAGGTGGAAATCGGACATTTCCAATATTTATTGGATATTATGAGGCTTCGGCGCTCGAGATGTCTGTGATGGGATACAAAACACCCCGCCCCATGACCCATGACCTGATATTCAATATCCTCGAGGCTTATGAACTCCAGATTGTCAGGGTGCTTGTGGATGAATTGCGAAGTGATACCTTTATCGGTAAAATTGTCATTGTAAACAATCTTGGAGAGGAGACCCTTGTGGATTCAAGACCATCCGATGCCATTGTGCTCGCCAGCAAGGTAAAAGTCCCCATCTTTGTTGATGAGGAGGTTCTGAGTCAGGTGATACGTGGGTCGCAAAAGGAAACGGAAGGTGAAGAGCCGTTTCAGGAACCTCCGGAGGATTCTATCTGAAGGAATATTCACCAAGAGTGAATAATAAAGATGATTGTAGTGAATGGGTGGATTTTGTTGAGAGGCATCCTTTACGTTTTTTGTGTTATACGTTGCCCGTAAAAGATTTTGTCAATCGGGCGCAAACTCTGGTAGTTGAAATCCTTTCCCGCCTTGAGAAAGAGAAAATTTCGCTCCCGCTGAATTCCTCATCACTTGAGAAACAACTCGCAGGACGCAGTATCCGCATTTGCGAGGACCATGATGCAGGGTGGACAAATTCCTCTCACCATTCATATCTTATTTCATGGTATGACCCTGATGAAAAAATGATTCGTATCGGGGTGAAAAGTCCTGGTGATTTTACTGTGGCGGGACGGGAGAAATCCACCATCAATGCACCCACTGGTGATGAGATTCGCGCCCTTCTGTTGGCTCACGAGTGGTTCCATGTCCTTGTTTGTGAAGTCCCCATGTCTTCAGGATATGAAGCCCTGCCGGTATCGCAAAAGGTCATTATTGAAGAAATTGCCGCGCGTATTTTCAGTGTTCGCATTACGGGTGGGAAATATTTGGCGACATATTTAGACCGATTTTTTCAGGACGTCCGAAATGCAAGAGGTGGAGAATGACGCAGAGAGCCGATGTCTTGAAAAAGGCACTTTTGTTGCTGAATCTCCTGTTTCTTTTTATCCTTATGATTTCCCTCGGACTGATACAGAAAGATAATAATGACATCTGGTGGCATCTCAAGACAGGGCAACTATTACTTGAGAATCATGTCTTTCCGCGAACGGATATTTATTCATACACTGCGGCGGGGCGTCCCTGGGTTCTTCATGAGTGGCTGTCACAGGTCATATTTTACAAGGCATACGCACTCGGTGGAGAATCATTGCTGGCGCTTTTACGCCCTATCTGTCTTATCCTTGTATTTTTTATTCTTATGGCAAATATCTTTCTGGATGAGAAGGGATTTGCATTTCCGGAATTTCTTTTATTTATCTTTCTGACATATATCGGTGTCATGGCAATCTGGCCCCGCATCATTGTGCGTCCACATTTACTGAGCATGGTAATGATGGTTTTGTTTTTCTATTGCCTGACCCGTTACCGGTTGAGACGTGACAGGAGTTTATATTATCTTCCTCCATTGCAGGTGTTATGGGTCAATCTACATTCCGCTGCGATTCTGGGGATAATTTTAGTTATTATGTTTTTTGCCGGATGCTGGCTGGACGTAGTGACGGTGTCCGGCAAAAAAGTCGTGCGGCAAGAACCAACTAAAAATGATTCGGGCAGGATTTTTCTTATAGTGGTGCTCGTTATCCTCGCAACGTTCGCCAACCCCAGTACGTATCATATCTTTGGCGAGCTGGAGACAATGAAAAAGGAATATCTGGGAATTAAAGAGTGGCAATCCCCTTTTTCTGTTTCACCCTACATGGTTCCCAATATGTTTTTCTATTGGTTTTATCCGGTCCTCGCAATTATTTTTGCGACTATGTCTTTCAGGAAAATATCCTGGTCGGATATCATCATCTGCGTCTTCCTTGCCATTATTTCCCTGAAATCCCTGCGCAATATTGAGATATTTGTATTGGTCACAATTCCCATTGTTTATCGGTGGGGGAGGCAGATATTGCAGAATCTCGAAAGACGCACTTCTCACATGATGGTTTATTATCTGACCGGCGGCGGGCTTGCGGTCATTGTCTGTCTCACATCCATAAAAGTCACAACACAGGGGATGCACATTGTTCGCAGTGGCAGAAATTTACGTATGCATCTCGGCGTGGGGTATAATAAACCTGATGGGGCAATTGATTATGTTCTGAAAAATCATCTCAGGGGCAATATGTATAACTCGTATGATATTGGTGGCTACATTATCTGGCGTGGATATCCTGATTTGAAAGTCATGATGGACGGGCGGGTTGTTGTTTACGGTAAGGAATTGCTCTGGAAAATAATGTATCTTGACCCGGAGAAACTGGAGAGTCTCGTCAGGGAGTATTCAATAGGGTATTTCATTCTGAAAAATTCAGCAGGGGAGGAGGATCTCAACGATTATTTGCATCTGACGAAAAGATGGGCGCTTGTTTATTTTGATGATGAGGCGCTTGTTTATGTGAAGCGGGATGCGGCTTATGAAAATTTAATCAGGCATGATGAATTCAAATATCTGAACCCCGTTCTATTTGAAGTTCCGAAGAGCTCTGGAGGCATGAAGTCTATTCCCGAATTGTTGCCGGAGTATGTAAGAGAAGCCAAACAGGCGATAAGTCTTCATCCACAAGACCTTGCAGGATATGTTTTGGCGGGTTATATCTATTTCAGGACGGGGCAGTTTGAAAAGTCCGTGACATATTATGAAAAGGCAATGAAAATAAAACCTGACCTGTTTGTTGATTATACGCCCCTGGGATATTCATATATGATGCTGGGTGAAAAGAAAAAGGCTGGGAAATTTTTTAAGATGGCGCTTCGGCACAATCCTTCCGATGCCTTTGCCCGGAGGTGCCTTAATGGATTATGATGAGGATATTTATTTTTGCAAATGGATTGACACCGCATAACTTTTCCTTGAGGGTTATAAGCGTTGACCGGAGGTAAGTTATGTTGAAAGGAAAAATTATTGTTTCGACTTTTTCGTACCTCTTTTTTATAAATATCCTTTCTGCTGTGGCGGGCGGGGATAATTTTACAACTCCCACGCAAAATGTGACGGTAAGTGACCTCTTTCCGCTTGAGAAGGGATTTCGCTGGCGTTACATCCATGACACACGGGAAGGAACTTCCCACTATTCCAATGAGTATCTTGGTGTTGTGACAAAGTGGGGGGAACCTTATAAGCTTCTTGGGAATCCATTCGGCGTAAGCTATTTTGAAATAACGCCTGATACCATATACCTCAGGGCTGTTGCACCGAGTGAGAATATAGAAAATGCGCAGTTCTATAAAGGCGGGGAAATAGTGCGACTTAAGATCCCCTTGGTGAGCGGGAATCGATGGAGCGGCAAAACCTGGGTGGAGAAGGAGGGGCAACCCATTATCTCGGCTTATGACACGGAGATTGTAGGATGGAGTAAGGTAGAAGTCCCCGCAGGCACCTTTGATTGCCTTGTGACGAGCACGACATTGAATACAATCTTTTTCCGCAATAAGGGCAGGGTGGGTGTTGGTTCGTTTGCCCAGGATATGATTTGGTATAGTCCCGGCATTGGAATTGTGCGCCGGTTGAAATACCTCCTTTATCCCAAACAACCGCAGGAATTACTCAGCGATGACAGACTTGAGGAATTTATCCATTGATAAATAATCTCAGGATTTACATTCAGGCGTGAGCGGCAGGACGAGCTCAAAGGCGCCGCTACCATCGGGATAATAGCCATAAAGTATGTGGCGGATTTCAAATCCAAGACTTTTATGCAGACGAAGTGATGGGATGTTGTCTATGGCTATCTGGCTGACTGCCTTGCTGATTCCGAGAGCGCGGAATCTCCCCAGCATCTCTGAGAGCAACTGTCGTCCAAGTCCCTGTCTCCGATAATCCGGGTGGACATCAACTGTTATGATGTTTCCGCCCGACGAATCTCCCAGGCAAAAGGCAATGAGTTTTTTCCCCTTCCTCTTCCTGATAAGTATGGCGCCTTTTCGCCTGACGTAATTTGTCATATCTCGATAATTGTAACAAATCGGCGGCTCAAAACAGAGTCCGTCGAGATGAACCAGTTCCATGATTTCTTCTTTTGTCAGCTTCATGAGGATTGAGGAGCAGATTCCCGTCCTGTCTTTTTTTCTCTGTGGCAGAAGACAAACGTATAAATCCAGACACCGGCAGTATTCACGGCATAACCGATGACCATGCCCCAGGCAACTCCGGAGAGATCATATCCCCTTGCGAATAACATGAGAACCGAGCTCAGGATGACGATGGCTGAAAGTAGAATGACAATAAAGTATTCAAACTGCCGCATGATGGTCTGAAGAAAAAAACCGGGTCCCACGGAAAGTGCGAGCAATAAACTCGTCAGAAGCGAAATCCGCGCCGCCGTTATGCCATAAGTGTATTTCGGCAGGAAGTGGATAATAACGGGAGGGATAAGGAAATAGAGCACTACAACGGCGCTGATGGTTATGCAGAACGCCGTGAGGGATGCCCTTGCGGCATATTTCAGGAGTGAGCGCGGGGATAGGGTAGCGCCATAAACGTTTGCCATAACCGGCGCAAATACCTGCCCCACTACCGTCGGGAATAGATTGAGCATGCGGAGAAGGGCAATGCTGATTCCGTAATATCCCATGAGCGTGCTTCCCAGAAATGTCAGGATGAGCAGGCGGTCAAAGGAGAACAGGATGAGCGCAATTGCCCCGATTGTCATGAGGGGCAATCCTATTTTAACGAGATAAAGAGCCATGGCGCCATCAAATCGCACCCTGCTTTTGTCCCTTGCACGCCACGCTGTGTATGCAAGACCGAGACATGTTGTAAAAATTGCGCGCATGCAAAATCCGTAAAACCCGTATCTCCAGATTAAGAGAAGACAGATTAGCATCCCGATGGCTATGATTAGCTGCAGATACCCCACTTCTTTGAAACGCTGGTTCACCTTTAATAAGGCGGTATAGTATTGTGTGCCCAGATAGAGAAATGCTGAGATGGCAACACTGATGACGCCGATTCTCACCTCAGTGCGCCAGTGGCGTCCGAGCAATGTTGTGATTCCCAGAAGAAGAGCCACGCCAGTCAGTATGAGGAGAAGCAGTGTGAATTTGCATGTCTCAGCCGCACTTTGCGCCTTATCGTCCCTGTTCATCCCCTTGAAAAAAGGTATGGAACGCTCCAGACCATTTACGAGCCCGAGGTGAAAGTAGATGCCGTAATCAAGAATGAGGGCAAGGCTCATCCAGATTCCGTAAACGGTTGGCTCAACAAGTTTGAGGACGAGAATGCCTTGCAACAATGTGATGAAGCTTGCGGTGAGTGTTGCAGAGGAGAAATGAAAAATCTGCCCCAGAAGTTTTCGGGGACTGTCATCCAGTCTTGCCATAAATTCCCCTATCTAAAATAAAAAAACAGTTTTTTTCTTATAGTTCCCGGCAGATAATCGTGATATTTCCCCGCCAACCTGCCGATAAACTCAAGTCCTCTTGCATAAGGACTGATCAGCATCCAACCGATTTTCTTCCACAATTTGAGGTCACGCTTACCGGCGATGAAAAGTCCGTCAAGGATGACACCGGCGCAAAACCAGTATATGAAACGGCTGAGTGTCTGTTTTTCAAAGTGGCTGTGGAAATATGTGGAATCCGCATGAATCCGCATGATGCTTAGTGAATGGGGAAAAAGGGGATGTGAGTGTTCAACCACCGCGGTTGAAAGCCGTGTCTTCCAGCCCGCTTTTTGAACGTCATAGTTCCAGAGATAATCCTCACCAAACGTCACGTCCCGAAACGGTATTTTGCGAAATACATCCATTCGGATAGCACAACTGATGGTGTGGAAATGGCGGGGGTTCACAAGTATTCGCTCATCCCTTTTTTCTCTGATGCGCCAGCCGTTCAAGATTCCTGAAGAGGCAAGGACGTTGCGCGCCGTCAGGGGGTCACAATCTGAACGGGGCATGATTGTTGCGCAAACCCCTGCGCATCGCTCATCTCCTGCGAGTTCGTCCATCATGGTCTTGAGACAAAAACGGTCCTTGGGAATGGCATCCTGGTTATGAAACACAATAACATCAGATATCACGCCCTCTGCGCCGAGATTTCGTGTCCTCCCATGCTGGAACTCAGCAGGTGGAATCTGGATGACCCTGACTCCGTAGCGTTGAAGGATTGAGATGGAGTTATCTTCCGAGCCGGAATCAACGCCCACAATGGAATCAATCTGAACGCCCTCCTGATTTCGGAGGGAGGCAAGGACTTTTTCAAGCAGGACGCCCCCATTTTTGACCGGCAAAACAATGCTACATCCTGACATGGATTTCCTGACCGGTATGGGATGGGACGAACCGAATGACATGGAGACTGGATGGTTGCTCATTCATCTTTTTCTTCAGGTGGCTTTTTCAGGATTTGGGGTTTTTCAGATGTCAGAATTGCCTTGAGCTGATTTTCAAGCTTCTCCGCCACCTGCGGATTATCCTTCAGATACCGACGCGTGTTTTCGCGCCCCTGACCAATGCGTGTCCCCTCGTATGAAAACCAGGCGCCCGACTTTTCTATTATCCTGTGCTCGATGCCAAGGTCGATAAGGTCGCCCTCACGGCTGATGCCCTTGCCGAAAACGATGTCAAATATCGCCTCCTTGAAAGGTGGGGAAATCTTGTTCTTGACCACCCGCGCCCTGACCACGTTCCCGATGCTTGTCTCCTGTTCCTTGATGGTGCTGACACGCCTGACCTCAATTCTCACAGAGGCGTAAAACTTGAGTGCGCGCCCGCCCGGCGTTGTTTCAGTGGGACCGAACATGACGCCAATCTTTTCGCGCACCTGATTGATGAATATGACGCAGGTCTTGGAACGGCTGATTGATGATGTGAGCTTGCGGAGCGCCTGTGACATGAGACGTGCCTGAAGTCCAACGTGTGTGTCTCCCATCTCACCCTCAAGTTCCGCCTTGGGAACGAGCGCCGCCACGGAGTCAATCACCACAACATCAACTGCATTTGAGCGCACCAGCGTCTCGGTAATATCAAGCGCCTGCTCTCCCGTATCTGGCTGAGAGATGAGGAGTTCATCGAGTTTGACTCCCAGATTGCGGCAATAATTTGGGTCGAGTGCATGTTCCACGTCCACATATGCGGCAACACCACCAGTTTTCTGGGCATTGGCGACCGCCTGCAGGGCGAGTGTTGTTTTGCCCGTTGCTTCGGGTCCAAATATCTCAATCACGCGCCCCCGCGGGTATCCCCATACGCCAAGGGCATAATCAAGCGAGAGGGCGCCCGTCGGGATAACCATGATATCTTCCAAGGAGGCACGTTCGCCAAACCTCATAATACTGCCCTTTCCGTATGCGCGTTCAATCTGCGACAGGGCGAGTTCAAGCGCCTTGTTCTTCTGTTCCTTTTCCTTATCCATCTCTTCTCACTCCCTTTTATCGTAGTTAAATTTGTATTCAGTCAGACTTTTGAAACTTTGCCTTAACATAAGGGACTAATCCGCCCGCATCTAAAATCCCTGATACCTCATCCGGCAGTGGAGGAAAGCGATATTCCTGACCTTTGTGGGTCAACTTGCCTGCACTGAAACTGATGCTGAGCGTATCACCGGGCGCCACTTTGCCAACCACCTCCGGACAGGTGATAATCGGAAGACCGAGATTTATGGCATTGCGAAAATATATGCGGGCGAATGATTTGGCAATCACCGCGCCCACACCAGCCGCCTTAAGGCAGAGTGCCGCCTGCTCGCGTGAGGAGCCGCACCCAAAATTCTTTCCGGCAACGATGATGTCATCCTTTTGCACATGACTCGCAAACGAGGAATCCGCATCTTCCATGGCGTGCCTTGCCATCTCTGCCGGTTCGGTGATTGTATATGTGTATTTGCCCGGAAATATCACGTCGGTATTGACATCATCCCCGAATTTCCAGACCCTGCCTGTTATCACATCCCTCATTAAAGTTCCTCCCGCTCAGGAAAAATGCGGTTTTTCACAAATATTTACGCGGGTCAGCAATGACGCCCTCAATGGCGGATGCGGCAACGGTCGCCGGCGAGGCAAGATAAATCTCAGAATTGGGACAGCCCATCCGTCCCTTAAAATTCCGATTCGCTGTTGAAAGACAGACCTCGCCGGGCGCAAGAACCCCCTGG
>Ga0172365_10000161_pt1 | contig 40871 bp, 30 predicted proteins | sample LakKivSesite48cm_FD_114535 | JGI IMG/M metagenome (GOLD analysis project Ga0172365, IMG submission 114535) | Sediment microbial communities from Lake Kivu, Rwanda - Sediment site 48cm | ecosystem: Environmental > Aquatic > Freshwater > Lake > Sediment | place: Rwanda: Western Province, Lake...
ATTATTAAATGCCGTTAAAGTTTTGGAGCCTTTTGCTTCTGCAATTAAATCAGATATTCTTAATTTCCTTTCCGACAGTGGATAAAACTCCATTCGACTTGTTACGTTTATATTTGTGGATGGGTCGCGATAACGATGCTGTCCGGTCATTTCCACGGCGTCCTCTAATGTTTTATTCAGACCGAGAAACTCTTCCAAAAACCTTGCAGTTTCGTAGTCTGTATCATCAGGTAGAACTGTTTCGTTCCATCCAACATAAGCTATTGCGCGTCTGCTAATAAAAGCTTCAGCCATCCCATAGCAATTTACCTTGAGGCTTGAACAACCCATGGCTATAATTATGCTTTTAGGGAAGTTGCCAAATGTTTTTATAAAATCTGGTGTAATTGCAAAATACGACTGGTTTGTCGCTTGCTCCAAGGGGACAAAGTATTTCGCTATACTTAATAGACCGCTATACTCTGGATACGCTCCTTGACGATACTTCTCTGAAGTGAATAGGTCTACAATCGTTGTTTCATTCCTTAAAGCAGAGTGCGCCCTGAATATTATTATTCCATACCCTTCTTCAACGAGTTTCCTGTAAAATGGAACAGTTACATTTTCGCTATTAAAGTATGACACAGTAAATCCAGCATTCTCCAAGAGATTGCGTGCTCTTATTATGAAAGTAGCATTAGGAAAATGTTCAGAGAGCTGATCAACTATTGCAGCCTTCAAAGAAAATTTGGTCTCTTGATTTTGGAAAAACATTTTGTAAGCTATAAAACCAAAAATGATTATGGCACTTAGGCCTACTGATAAAACTAATAATCGTTTATTTAGAGCTTTCTTTTTAGAGCTACTGCTAGTCATTATTTAAACTCCAAGCTGCAACTAAAATAGAAGGGAAAGAAGCCTATTTTCTTTTGCGTTTTGTAAGGCTTAACGCAGCACCAAACATGACCATTAGCATGGCATACATTGTCATTGCTGATACTGGAGTCCGCTTAACCAGCGAAATCGAGTAGCCGCCAACCGGGATTCCTCCAGCTGAGCTTACATTAACCGTTGCGGGAGCAGATTGCGCAGTGTTGCCATTCTTGTCTGTAACCTTCACATGCACTGAAAATGTGCCAGGCGATGTAGGAGAAAATGTCCAGTTGCTTGATGTTGCGCCTGAAACTAGATTACCATTAAGATACCATTGATAGTTGTATGGTGTTGTTCCTCCGCCAACAGTTGAAGTGAAGGTCGTTGATTGATCCGCGGTTATTGAAGCCGACGGTGGACTTACAGAAACTGAAAGTGGAGGCGCAGCAATAGCGTAGTGGGTTATGGCTGTGTGAGGCGCATTCATGTTTACAGCTATAGAAGAGACTCCGCTACCCTGAGAGACTCCGTCAACATCCCAGTTGAGGAAAGTGTAACCTGTAACCAAGGGAGCGGTGAGAGAAACGCTTTTTGAGGAATTATACCATCCTTCGCCTAGAATGCTCACAATTCCAGATGGATCGGTGTTCACAGTTAGATAATATTGAATCTTATAAGTGCCACTTACCGTTAGAGGGCTGTTTACTGTCTGTGACGAAGATGGACTAACACTGGTGAGAACATATCTGACACCTGGAGCTCCTAGCACAATATCTTGGTATGTGTATGTAATTTGGGAACCAGCCTTAACCCAAGCATTGAAAGGAACAGTTTGCGTTGGGTCAGTGTCAGCAGTATACGTGACGGTTGGCACTACCGCAGATCCCGTCTGCGTGAAAGACACCGAATATTGAGTCTTCCAGTTTGCCACCGCTGTTTTGGGTCCATCTATTATTATAGGATCGCTTTTCATGTAATTCGTTCCAGACGCATCTCCGCTCCAGTTTGTAAACAATCTGCGTGTTCCGTTCCCATGGTCTACAACATTTGTGTCAAGCGTCGCGTAGGCTATGTCACTGCTGTTATACCAACCCATGCCGTCTGGAGAACCATAAGGCGAAATCACGGTTAAGTAGTATTGCGTTTTATAGTTTCCTGAAACTGTCACCTTACTGGTCACATTGATTGGCGACGTAGGTCCAATTACATTAATTAGGAGGAACTTTTTCCCCGAAACACTGCTTGACACTACGGTTGTATAAGAGTATGTGATGACTGTGTTCTTGTCAACCCATAAGCTGTATAGAAGCTGATTGAAAGTTTTAGCCGAACCATTAACTGTTACAACCGCGTCAGATGCTGAAGAGTCTAAACCTGTTTGATTGAAAGTGACAAAATATTGAGTAACATAATTTGCAGTCACAATCTTGGCTTTATCCATAAATACTGTGGTTGACGTTGCCGAACAATTTGCTATTTCAGACATATCACCCGTGGACCAACCATTAAACTTGTAACGCGAAGCGCCCACTTCAATGCTTATAAATTCGGGACTAAAAATTGGAGCGCTTGTTCCAGCGTCATACCAACCAACAGCCGAGGGAGTTGTGACTCCTGGAGGATTTGTTGTCAGATTAAGGAAATATTGAGTAATGTAATGTGCAGTGGCGGTATGAGTAGTGTTCATGTGAATGGAGATTTCACGAACGCCTTCACCTTTGCCGACTCCGTCAACATCCCAGTAGTTAAACCTGTACCTAGTTCCAGTTATGCCCGGGAAGTGTTCTGGAGCCGTTAAATTGACAAAAGTGCACGCATTATACCATCCGCTTCCAGGAATTGTACCAATGCCTAGTGGGTCGGTTCGAACGGTCAAATAGTATTGTATCGGTGGAGGCGCCGTTGTAACTGCAAAACGGCAATCTACGTAATGATCTTCGCAACTTCCAGACGCGTCATAGGCTTGTCTCACATGAAGTATCCACGTTCCTAGAGGAGCGTCTGACGGTAATGAGTAGCTTCCCGTCATTGAAGTTACGCCGGTTGTCCAGCTGCCAACATAAAACTTTGCTCCATCTGGCTTTTCAAGCTTAAACCTGTAGTACTTGTCTGTTTTTAGCCCCATAGTTTTGAAGTATACTGTTTGTCCCCTAGCGAAAGACGTAACTAACACGGTGTAGGTTGAATCGGTTGTCCACACAATTTTATCTATGTATACTTGCTTTGTTCTTTTGATGTAACCATTTTCAAATAGTTTCACTGTCCACCAGCCAAAAATGTTTGGAAACGTTGGAAGAATGGTCAAATTATCTTTGAAGTAATTTGTTCCCGTATAACTTGGGCTTTGTCTTTTCTCAACACCTAAGGGGTCAAAATACTTGATGTAATATTGTTTGCTTGTTGCCAACCCGCCAGCTTCAGCATATATGTAGGTGCTGTCTTGACTTTTCCACCATGCGTTAAGATAAAGACAATTATCGAAAGTTGTGGAGGCAACATTCAATCCATCGGTTGCAGTCGCTTTAAAAGTCCCGTGAATTCCATCTAACTGATATTGAGAAGAGAAATATCCAAACTCATCTGTTGACGTCTGCACCCTATCTTCAACCAGATCTGGTCGAATAATAGTAATGTTGACTTCAGCGAAGGGCTTAAACCCATAACCGTATAAGTAACCTATTTCTGATGGATCATATTCCTTCTTGTTCGACCAAACAATGGGAGCTGTAGATTCTGCGCCGACTAGAGTCGTTAAAAATGGCAAAATTAGCACAACAATAACTACAACTACCAGAGTCGCTGATAATCGCATAGATTCTCCTTCTCCCTCGGCACTAATATTAATCGATTTAAAACCATTTAAGGCTTCTGGAATTAACTTCTATACGATATTCCTTTTGTAAATTATACTCAAAAGGAAATTTATGTTATTCAATCACGCTTAATAGGTTCGACCAAAATATTATTTCTTAATAGCCAGACAGATGGATGAAGAGAACAGTGAACAAGAAAGGAGTAGCTTTTTCGGGATTAATGATGACGATTTTGATCAACGGAATGGTGAAGCTCTCTTTTAACGTTCAACCTGTTGAGGCAACAGGGACGATTTACATAAAAGCCGATGGATCAATTGAACCTTCAACAGCGCCGATTCAGAACCTTCAAAACTCCACGTATATTTTTACAAGTAATATCAATGATTCCATTGTGGTTGAGAGGCATAGCATTGTCATTGATGGAGCAGGCTACACTTTGCGAGGCATGGGGAGTGAGGCAGGAATAACCTTTACTGGTAGAAGCAACGTAACAGTTAAAAACACACGGATTACAAAATTCTCATACGGAATCTATCTTTACGGTTCCAGCAATATCACCCTTTCCAACAATACTATAATAAACAACGAATGGGATGGAATCTATCTCGTTTACTCTGATAATAACTTTCTTTATGGCAATATTGTCTCATCAAACAAACGATATGGAATCATGCTCTCAGAATGTGGCAATAATAGGATTTTCCATAATAATTTCATTAATAATTACATGAACCAAACATGTCTCTATCAATCCTTCAACAACATGTGGAATGCCAGTTATCCTTCTGGCGGCAACTACTGGAGCGACTACAACGGAGTCGATTTGAACAGTGGCCCTTATCAAAATGATACAGGCAGCGATGGAATAGGCGATTATCCTTACAGTCTTGATGCGTATAATCAAGACTATTATCCACTTATTGCGCCAATCAGTCTATTTGATGTGGACGTTTGGAACGATAAGCCATGCAAAGTTGAAATAATCAGCAACTCTACAGTTTCAAACTTTCAGTTAAACAAAACCCAGAACATGATAATTTTCAATGTTTCTGGTGTAACTGGTTTAGGCTTTTGCAAAGTAATCATACCAAACATCATCATACAGAACATGTGGCAAAACAACTACACAGTGTTTCTTGATAAACAACAAGTGGAATTCAGAAACTGGACGGACGAGGTTTATACATACATCTACTTCATATATCCCCACCAGAAACACGAAGCACTTATAGTCCCAGAGTCCCTATCCACAATATTGCTTTTACTCCTGTTTCCTATAATTACCGCCAGCCTAATAGTAAAAAGAAGATATCAAAGAAATCGAAGAACAAATTCTTAACAATTACCAGCTTCCTGACAATGTAAAAATGGTGTGTAGGAGAGGAAATAACGAGGGCTTTTGAAATAAGATGCCCAGTTTAAAGAAATCTTTAATATAGAGGGTTCTGGAAGTATTTCTTGTTTAAATCCGTATTTCAGAGAAGGTGGGATGTTGAAGCTTGGCATTTTGACTGTTGCTGTAACTCTTTTGATTGTCGGATTGATTTTTTTAGCAATTTCTTTTAACGTTTCGGTAACAAATTTTAATGAGACTAAGTTGGAATATAAGGAGAACGCCCGTGAGATTTCGGGTTTTTTTAATCAAAGTGAGAAAATAATTTTGAAATTTTGGCCAAATGAGAAATGGAAGGAAGCGCCCTTTGAAACTCCACTACCAGACATTGATTATCCTCATGTATTTTTATACTTCAACATCACGGGACCTCAAAACATTAATGCAAGCTTTGAAGTGACTATTATTCGAACTCAGTTCAACAGTACACCCTATGTATATCAGATTATAGTTTTAGAACCTGGTAGCCTCACAGAGTCGATTGTAAGTACCAACAAGACGATGGAAATTGGGGGTATAGTGAATCAAAGCGGAAATTACACAGCAAGGTTTGAGGGTGTTTTCCCACCTATTCCTCCGCCCGCAGATCTGCCTGAAAGTCTTACGCTTTATAAGGGTATTCCACAAAAAAGTTCACCTAATACGTATCTTCTACCCATTGGAGTCCTAATGATAGTATTCAGCTTTATTCTGCTGATCTGGAGTAGAAAGACTTCTAAAAGAGTGATTCACCGCAAAAGTGTGGCTTTATCAAAACATTGACAAAAAGATTCAAACGCCTTATCAATGTTTTTAGTTGCGGATATATTATAAGCTTATTTGAAATGATGATGATACCTCGGGACAGTATGCAGTTCCGTTTAAAATTGGCAATTTAGTGTAAGCATTGGCGTATACTGAGCCGACACCTAGATAGGACCATTCCGGTATTTCTATTCCTATTATGAAAATCGTACTTGTATTTTGCGGGGTTAGCCAGTTTTGCAGTATTACATGTCCTATGGGAACTTTGCAGTCGTCATAAACACTTAGAGTATACGTGGCAACTTTTGAGACAAACGCTATGTTTTGCACTTCAAGAATGAAGTTTATTCTTTCACCTTTCAAAAAGTTCGTTTTGATCCCTCCGACCTCATCACAGGTTTGCAAATTCAGAATTTCCACGATCCAGCCGACCTTGAAAGGAGTTGTGTCGTTAGCGACGAATCCTACAATTTCAACTGTTGCTATGGCAATCCACGTTCCAAATGGGGGTGTTGTCGGTATTCTTAGCGTTACCATGGCTATTCCACTTGCGTTAGTTTCAGCAGTTCTATAATCAACTGAAGTGCCGTTTGGATAAAACACTTGAAAACCTACAAGTTTATATGCAACTGGGTCAAAGTCAAAAGTGACATAAGCATAGAAAATAATTTCTTCTTGTGGAGCAAACGCGTCACTTGGCACACCAGGGCCTATCCCATTTCGTTGAGTGTAAAGATCTATCATTATGCCCCTAACTTGGAAGGTTAAAGTGTCTAAAACGATTTGCTCACTTATAGAGACTGTAGCTATAACTGTCCAATTTCCAATAATGTGTTCAGGCGGTCCATTTTGAGGAATCCTAAAAAAGATTACGGCAATCCCCGATTGGTTTGTTTCTTCAGTTCTTTCAAGAACAGAAGCGCTCTGGGGATCAAACACTTCAAAACCTACAAGTTTCCCCGCAACACCAGCTCCATTGTAAGTTGCATTAGCAAATATGTATACTCGCTCTCCAGGAGCAAAAATTCCATCTGGCTGGTTCGGTCCTTTTCCACCCTTTTGCGTGTAGATATCGATGGCAGGGCTATCAAGTGATAAAGCCGATATGGGAAATGCTAGGATTAACATTAAAATGGCTGTTTTTGCAATGAAAGAGTGGAAGAGCACTTTTGAATTCAATTTCTTTCACTTACATAGTACTTGCTTGATCACGATTTGACGACCACGTATGCTGTCTTTTCAGGGCAGTAGGGGACGCCATGTTCCCACATCCAGTTGGTGAAAGCGTTCCCATGGACGCTTCCTACTCCCACGAAAGACCAGTCTGGGATGCTTAGCGCGAATGCTGTTTTAAGCTCAACCCAACCGGAATCAACTCTTGTTTGGAAGCTTGCCACGGCTATTGGTTCGCTTTTCTCGTCATACATTACGACTGTTAATGTGACATTTCTTGAGGTGAAAGCAATGTTTCGCAAGAAGATGTTCACATACACTGTCTCACCCTTTCTGAATTCAGTTTTGGGCATGCCGCCGATATCGACTGTTTCAAGTCCCACGATGTTTATTATCCATCCTACTTCGAATCTAAGGTAGTCTATTGCAATGTTTCCTGCGACTTCAACGTTACCAATAACCAGATAAGTACCAAATGTTGCGTTATTCTCCGTTCTGAAATTCACCACTGCTATGCCGTTCTCGTCTGTTATGTTCGAGCGATATGCGATATGTGTCCCATTCGGATCATATATGTCAAAACGTACCAGTTTGCCTGGTACTGGATCATCATTTAATGTCACCAAACCGTAAAGTATCACGAGCTCTTGTGGTGCAAAGGCATCGCTTGTTGCGTTGTATCCTTTACCGCTGTATGGTTCTTTTTGTGTGTATACATCAAGTTTCAATCTATAAGGCAGAACGGTTATTGTTTGTGATGTTGAGTTAGTGAAACCCTCCCTCGCTGCGACTGTTAATGTGACAGTGTAGTTTCCAACTTTTTGGTAGCTATGTGTTGTGATTGGGTTGCTCATATTTACCTCTGGTGAAAGGTCTCCGAAATTCCATTTATAACTGGTTATGTCTCCAGAGCTTTCGGAAGCGTCGAAGGTGACCGCTTCATTTACGTAAGGCTGCTCTGGGATGTGAGTGAAACGAGCTATGGGCCATGGGCTCCAAGGATGCATTAAGGGATAATAATCAACATTTTGGTGAGGTACCAGCGTGTCGCCTACTCCATCTCCAGCAACGTGTGGTTCTCCCCATCTTCCTACACCGCTCCCATTGTCAAGACCTTTGTAATCAGACCAATAGTTTCCTTTGGCTCCAGGACATATGTTTGTGTCCCATGTGTTCGCTGTATACGCCGTATTAGAATGGTATTGCTGTTCTGTGTTGTTTAGGAAGTTGTTGTAGTATATCATGTTTTTTACGGCGCTGTCCCACAATACAATTCCTCGATAATTAAATTTGATCGTGTTACCCACTATTTTCGTGCCTGTAGCAGTGGTTAGACGAATCCCATAGCCACTTTTGTCAACAGACGAGATTATATCATTTAGCTCGATTTCGTTATTGTCTGACGTCTCAATGTGAATGCCATATTTATTGCCTAAAAGCTTGTTAAACTTTACAGTGTTATTGTCAGAGTGCGTGTGAAAGTGGATTCCGTAAAAAATACTGTTTTCTATATCATTACCTGTGATGGTGGTCAATGTGGAGATGGAAGTTCTTATGCCGTATTGGTTTCCTTTCATAGTGTTATCGGTTATAATTGCCGCCATACTTCGTACTAATTGGACGCCGAGATAGTTGCTTAAGAATGCATTTTTGGTCACGGTAACCCCGATTATGGAGATTCCCAGCGGATTTTCAACCCAAATGGCCGGGTAGTTCTTTCCGTTTTGTATGGTGAAATTCTTGATCATCACGTAGTCAGCAGTCACATTAACAATTAGTCCAAGTCCTTTACCGTCAATTTTTGTTGTTGCAGGATCTTGTCCGATTAGTGTGAGGGTTTTGGTTATTTTTATGAGTTCGTAGTATGTTCCATTGTATACGTATATTGTGTCGCCTGGGAAAGCTGCGTTTATGGCTTGTTGTATTGTAGGATAATCAGCGGGAACCCTTATTGTTTTTGGTGCCGCCATTATAAACCTTGATGTTGAACATAATGTCATAAGGATAATGAGGGACATAATCAAAGCTACTTCTCTTCTCACAACTTCCCTCTCCTTTCTGATTTAAATCTAATGTCGTTTCTGATATTTATTCTTTTTAACATTCTGATGAAGCTATTAACATGATTTTTCGTTTGAGAAAAGAGAAAAAAAGAGGTCATGGATCCCCCTTAAACCAGTTTGAGCCGAGTATTGCTAGATCTCCTCCGTCTACTCTTCCACTGTCATCTATGTCGGCGTTGGGATTCCAGTTTGGATCCCCCCGCTTAGAGAACCATGCTCCTGCTAGGAAAGCCAAGTCAACGCCGTCAACCCTGAAACTTCCATCAACATCACCCAGAATAGAGACTATAATCCAGCCGTCAACAAACCTGTTGTCAGCGGTGTTATTTTCGCCTGGGACAGGCCAAGCATAAGCACTTAAGGTGTACTTTCCTTTGGCAAAGTTTGTAGTGTTCCAAGCGAATGGAATCGTAACTTGAGTTTGATCCGGTAATATGACGCCCTGAGTTTGAGTTGCGGTTTCATTTACGTAGACAGTAACGTTGAACGTCCCTGTCGGAAAACCTAGATTCAATGCTGTTACATTAATAGGCAGAGTACATCCTAAACCAATAACGGTCTTCCAAGCCTTAACGTCAATTATCGCTATATTGCGGAATGTGACCTGCACCTTACCGCTCTGGGTTGTATGTGAGATACGATTTGGCGGCATTTTAGAGTCTAACAAATCTGTACCAGCTAGAACTAGATTTGCAATGCCTGGTCCTTTTGCTTTGAAAGTTATTGTTGCTAGGGTTCCGTTTCCACTTGCTCCTAGATCCTGCCCTGTAAGCGTACAAGCAAACCAGATTCTCCCATGAGTTGTGTTGTAAGAGTCTGTAAAGCTAAATGGAATGAGGCCGGTAGTGTTGCCAATTGATTTTAAAAAGGGTCCTTCGGTGATGCTGGTTGCGTTTAGCACAGACGATTCGTAGTACAGTTTAAATTCCCAAGCTGCAAGATCGGTTACTTGAGATATAGACACATTTACTTCAAAAGCTTGTCCGATTTCTTCTACGGTGGTCAATTGTGGGTTTATATAAACAGTAGTTGATTGGGCTACAGTTGTTTTCATTATTGAAAGACTCACCATTAATAGGAATACGAGTATTATCACTAGCTTTTTGTACATTTATTTTTCACCCTCTCTCCTTTTGAGGCAAAAGAAAAAGGGGAATTGCAGGTTGCTTGCATTTTATTCTACTCCTCATAATAGTAGGCTACGATTGACAAGTCAATGATGTTTACTTTGCCGTCGCGGTTGAGGTCTGCTATTCGATTGTATGCAGGGTCATAATAGTAAGCTACCATTCGTAGGTCGATTAAGTCGACTTTGCCGTCGGCATTTAAATCGCCAGGTTTAGGTTGATAAGTATATAAGCCGTCCATTATGGTATGCAATAGTTTTATGCCTTCCTTTGTTTTGAGTTGAGTTTCGTATAAGTGAAGACTGCATGTCAACGGCGGATCTGGCCATATAGTTGCCATTGTAGCTTTCATTGTTATTGACACTAGGCATCCCGTGCCATTTGCGGAAGAAGCTGGTGAAAGAGACCAAGCCCACACCATTACGTAGCCTGCAGTTTCGTTTATTGAGTAGTAATACAGGAATGGCTCTTTAAGGAAGTTGACATCAACGCTGATTACATCAAGCATTGTAGTATTGTACGCTAGTTTAAAACTGAACTCGTAGAGGTTGACAACATCACAGATGATGACGTCAACATATACTGTGGAGCCTAGGTAACACACTTTTGTTGGAAATGTTGAGAGCATGATTTTCGGTTCAACAGAGTAAATGTAGTATGTACCATCGTGGGTCATGTGATATATAAGTTCTCCCATTGGAGCTGTTAGTATGGTGTCCGCGAGGTCTAGCTTGCAGGTTTTGTTTTGTGGATAGAGCGGGTCGTAAGCTATTTTAAAGGTTAGCTTGGCCAAGGTTGTGCTACCACTGAAGGTTGGTGTACCAACTAGACAAACTCCCAGCCAGTATCTACCCAAGTTTCTATCTGTTTCGTTTTTGCCGATAAAGTATTTAGGCCATGGAGGCGTTATCTGTACATTCACGAGGTTGAGCAATGTTGTGTTCCAGTAAAATTTGAACTCGTAGCCGAACAAGTTTGTAACGTTGGCTAGTTTGATGTCAACTGTGAACGTCTCGCCATAAGCCGGTGTCAAGAATTCAATTTCTGCGGGATAAATATAGAGTAAAGCTTCAACCGGCGCTGGTGGTGGATAGGGTTCAATCAGCCAAGGCTCAAAATGTACATTGTTGCTTACCTTGTCTCCTTTGCCAGAGGGGTTCAATTCTGGATGATATGGGCCAGTCGGGTCACCCCACCAGTTTCGAGCAGCATCAACTGTTGGGGCAGTAGTGTCTAATCCATACTCATTTTTGTAAATGTTGTTTTCATGCACAACTACGAGGCTTGTGTCGCTTTCATCATATCCTACTGCGATTCCATAGGTGCAGTTTGAAATATCATTGTGTGTAATTGTGGCTTCCGATCCTGCGCCATAGTAGGTCGTTACCAAAATGCCTGCTGATGTTGATCCGTCAACACTAGCAATTCCTGTACATTTGTTAATAGTGTTTCCGTTGATTGTAACGTGTGCTCCTGCACCGACTTCAACGCCGTAGTCAAGCCAGTCGCCATTGTACTTACCTACATAGCTGTTACCACTGAAAACTGAGCCTGTGATGCCTGTGCCAAAATATAGGACGCCAACTCTGCCGATATTTGTAAATACGCAATTAATTACATCTACATTGCCGCCAAAAGCAACGACCGCGAATCCTGCATAACCAGGATATACTATGTTCTTGAAGATGCAGTTCCCAACTGTACCTTGCCCCTTGTCTCTTATCGCTTGGTATATTTGATGGCCTATCCCATCTAGGGTGACCTTATTCAAGTTAAAAGTAACGCCACTGTTAACGAGGAACCATCCTCTTGAGTCACCTGAAGAACCAGTGTCGCTTGCTGGTTTAATTATAGTTGTTGAAGCGTCGGCGCCTCTAATAGCAAGATTCTTGTTGATCACTAACTGAGGACCTTCAATGTACGTGCCCGCCGACAGCACGATTGCATCGCCTGAACTTGCTTCGTCAATAGCTTCCTGAATTGTTCCTGTTGGGTTTACGTGATAGGTTCTTGGAGTCACTTCAAAGGGATCGTTCAGCCATGGACTATAATCAACATTGTCACTGATCGTATCACCGGTACCACCAATATTAGATGCATGCGTAGGTCCGCTTGCGTCGCTCCACCAGTTGAAACGCGCGTCAGCTTCGGGTCCGACAGTATTGTCTAATGCGATGGTATTATATGCAATGTTGTTATAGTGTATCTTGATGTTGGGAGCACAACCAGCAGTCCGTAGGAAAATACCTTTGTCTGTGTCCTGAATGCTGTTGTACGTTATTAGGGCGTTGGATGTTGGTCCACCGATAAAGTCAATTCCCCAAGAATCGACTGCCCCAACTCCATTTATTGTGTTGCCAGTTATAGTGGGTGACTTGAGGTTGTCTCCAGTTCCGCCATTCCAAAAGCCAATACCTCTCCTGCAACTTTCCAGATTGTTTATTGTATTTCCAGCAATCACCATATTGGTGAACTTGGCTTCTCCCAGCCCCCAAGCAGGTCCAGGGCTGTTGAATGAGACTGCTGTTGATCTGTGATCATAATCGAATGGACCTCCAGTGCCCATGTCAAACGTGTTACAGCTCACATTCTGTAAAGTGGTTACGTCGATTCCGTTATACGTCATAAAGAATATTGAATCGGTTCCCCACACTCCTGCGTCAAGAGTGTTATAGCTTATCTCAGTCGAGCCTGTGTGCAGTTCGAGCACTATGTTGTTTGCTCCTGTTTGAGTGATCAAGTTATGAGTAAATATCAGATTTTCTTTTCCAGACTGAGCGTAGAATCCGTAATCTTCCTCTTCATCAGGGTCGTTGGTTCCGTAGATTTTGTTATATGAGACTGTGTAGGTTGGCCCAGCAAGATTAGATTGCGTAAGAATCTCGATTCTAACAGAGTTAGCTCCGACGGGTTCCGCGTTGCTCACGGTAAAACCACTGAATTTTACGTTACCAGAGTTTGCAGTAATCTTAACTAAGCCAGCGGCAGAGAGCGTGACGCCGCTACCGTTGATGAAAGTCGTACTTGCGCCAGAACCAATGACGTCTAATGGTTTGTCAATCAGTATGGCTTCGCGGTAGATTCCATCATATACGAGAATCGTATCGCCTGAGCTTGCGGCATCTATTGCGCTTTGAATTGTTGAATAAGGTTTACCCGGACCGACTTCCAATATGTTAGCACGCGTTATTGGTATTTTGACCGAGAAGACGCTTGCAAGAAGTATAACAGCGAAAATCATCACTGCTAACTTTTTCATTTCTTTCTCCCTTCTCTTTTTTATGAACACTAGTTATATGTCGACATGTCTATTTAAGTTCTACGGAATTAAGTTCTATTTGATTCCATGTTATTAGAATTAAGTTTCGTTTGTTTTTGTTACAAGCTATGCTTGTATCATTTGATTCAAAAACAGTGCTTCACTATGGTATAGTAGACAAATAATTTGTTTCATTTACAATGTTTCCAGATCCATCTATGGAAAAATTTCACTGTCCCGAATCTCAGAGATGCTAGAAAAAGCAAGGAATGATTGTGGGGAAAACCCTGAATAGTACAATCACAAACAATATTTTTGATGTTAACTAACAAGTCATTTTGTCCATCCAAAAATACAAAGAAAAAAAGGTTTGAGATTTTAGAGTGTGCGTCTTTGTTTCAGCCATGTCAATTTTGTTTTCGATAGTATGGCTAACATGAGCATTGCGATGAGTAGTGCCATAAGTAACCATTGCGTCGAGAACTCTGGTATTGCATGGGGGCTTATGATTTCGATTAGGTTATCTTTTGGTGTGCCAGGTTCGCCGTCGGTTTTGTGTGGATAAGTGAAGTGTAAGAAGGTGCTGGTACTGTTCACTTTAATTTCTGGTGTTACAATTGCTCCGTTTACTTTAACTATCCAATCGCCAATTCCATCCCACATAAGGGCTCGTGGAATTGTTACGTTGCAAAAGCCATAAACGTGTGGTTCTAAGCCTTTAGAAGTTATCACAAAGCTCGTTTTGTTTTGTGGAAAGGTAAATGCTTCATTTGAGAATCTTTGGCTGTCTCCTGTGGAGTTTGTTACGATTTCGATTGGAAAGTCACCTTGTGAAAGGGTCACTGTAAATATGTCGCGTATGAAGGCTTCGCCTTCAAGGTAGTAGGGGTATTCTGGGAAGCGATAGTAGATTGCTAATGCACGGAGATGAAGGTCGATTATGCCTGTAGCTTTGACTTTGAATGTTATCTTCATTAAGTTGTACACTTCGCCTGGAATACTGTCTACTCCCACGCCTGGGACGGTTAAGGATTCACTGTAAGGTGGATAGATTTGGCCAGCTGTATTATTTATGGTTCCATCTACGATGATTGTGAAGCGGCCTGGAGCTAAGACGTTAAAGACTCCTTCTGGGAAGGTGGGTCCTGCAAGTACCTCTGTGCAGTTGAGTAGCGTTGGGTCCCATTGTAGGCCTGCTTGCCAGCCCCAAAGTTGAGCGAAGTCTTTTATTTTTATGTATACCGTGACACTTTGGCCTATCGTTGTTGCGTTTATTCTTGGTGGGTCAACGTATACGAAGGTTTGGGCTAATGGCGGAGGGGGCGGCGTATTTATCGTTACTGTTTTTGTCACTGTGTCAGTGTCAGGTACCTCTGGCGGGTAAGAGTCTGGAGCATAAACTTCCAATGTCACGTTGTAGTCGCCTGCAAGACCGTAAAGATATGATGCTTTGGATGTGTTGGCTATTTTGTCCCAGACTAGGTCGCCGTTGAAGTCCCACCGATATTCAGTTATTGGAATTGTCGCTGTGCCATTGAAGCCTGATGTAGAGCTTGACGCGTCGAAGGTTACGTTTTGGCCTATAGAAGGTTGAGCTGGGTTCCATGTGAAGTTTGCGACTGGAGATTTTGGAGTTGGAGGAGTTATGGTGTAGATGGTTGCGTTAATTAGGTTGTGGGGAAGAGTGGTTCCATAGTCTGGATAAGCTGTCCACAATGTTTCAATTATAGTTATATTGGAACCTTCTGGCGCGTATCCTTTAACTCTCATGGTTATATTCATAATGTTGTAGCCCGTTCCTGGAGTGCCTGTTACACCTTCGCCTGGAGCTTTGAGGCTTTCGGCGTAGGGTGGGTAGATCTTGCCTGCTGCGTTGTCGATGGTTCCGTCTATGAAGACTGTGCCTCTTGTTGGAGCTAGAACTGCGAAGACACTTTCAGGATACATGGGTTTGAAGGTTAAGACGTCTGTGCATTCAAGTATAGCTGGGTCAAATTGAAGACCAGCTTGCCACATCCAAAGCTGAGTAAAGTTCTTAAACTTTATGACGATGTTAAAGGTGTCGCCGATTTTTAGGTTTGTTAAGGTCGAGGGATCTAGGTAGTATGTAGCGTCGGGGGCTGCTTTGGCTACTTGCATGTTAAGGTTTAGGAAGGATATGGCTGTGGCGATGGTGGTTAACATTAGGATGATTGATAAAAGCACGACTTTTCCATTTTTGCTAAACAAGTTATCGACTCCTTCACTATGTTTTGTCCATATCAATTCTTAAAGTTTACGGTTATAGCGGTTTAAAATTTTGTTGTTGAAAGCTGATTCAGAATTTGTATCCCCAGTATGATCCGAGGAGAGCTAAGTCTCCGCCATCCACTCTGCCGCTTTGGTCGAAGTCGCAGTCTGGGTTCCAATTTGGGTCTATGGGACTTGCCCACCATGCTGCTCCTAAGAGGGCAAGGTCGATACCGTCAACTTTAAAGTCGCCATTTACGTCGCCTGGAACCTTAACGTAGAAAGTTGTGTAGTTGAGAGCTGTGTAACCAAGGTACATGGATGATACATAGACTTTGAAAGTTCCCGCACTAATGGTTGGAGGTAGCTTGAATGTTGTGGTGTAATTACCGTTGAGGGTGTAATTAGTGTTGATGGTTAGGGTTTTCAAGTTCTGAAGATTTGCTGTAGTTTTGCTTACGTATGAAGAGATTATTTGAAATTGGCCTGATTTTTCTGGCCCGTAGGGCTTGCCTCCAAATTTGGGTGCGGCGCTGTGTACGTTGGCGTAAGCTTGGGCGGTTCCTAATGTTGCTGTTTTTGGGATTGCTATGCTTAATATGACTGTTGCCGTGGAGTTATCACTGATATACCCTGAAATGGTGGATAAGCCTATAGGAGCGTTGCTCGAGTCATAGATATTGATTGTTATCAGGACTGAGCGAACCTCGATGTCATTGTTTCGGATTGTTATGTTGAAAAAGGATAATCCTCCCCGTGAGAAGCTGTTTTTTGGGTTACCGTTTTCATCACATGGAATTACGCTGAGGACTTCTATAAGCCAGTTTTGTTGGGGTTCAGGGCTTGTGGGCAAGGTTCTAATGATTATTGATTTTTTAGAGTCTGTTACTTCTAGGCCGACGAGAGCGTTTTGAACGGGGGCATCATCTAGGGTGAGGTTTCCGTAAATTTCAACAATTTCGCCCAGATAATAATATTGTTTACTGGTTGTTACTGTGAGGGTAAAAGAGAATTGAGCCCGTGCAATTGTAATTGGGCTTATTAGAATTATGATAAACAAAAAAAGGGGAATTAAGGGATTTCTTTCCAATCCGTTTCCCTACGGACTTTCAATGAGGAAGCTCGCTGATTTTTCTGGACAGGTTGGTACGCCGTTGTTTGATGGTAGGGCTGTAAAGGAATTTACGTAGACTGTTCCTGTGCCTTTAAAGGCCCATAAAGGTATGTTAAGTTCCACATACCACAGCGCACCTGGTTCTAGCGCGTCAATTGGCCAGCCTACGACTTTGTCAATAGCGATTGGCACTGCAACGTCGTCGTAAATGACTATTGTTAGTGTTACAATCTTTGACATGTTAGATATGTTTTTGATTGTTATTGTAAAGTCTGCTGTTGTGCCTTTCTTGTAGCTCGTGTCTCCAGGCACGACTGAGAGTATTTCGACAATCCATCCTACCTCGAAGGGCATTGTGTCAGCTACTGTTGTCTGAGCAACATCAACTATAGCCCAAGCCATCCATAGTCCAAACGGTGGGTTGGATGGAATTCTAAACTCTACTGATGCGACTCCTTCATCGTTTGTAATGGCAGTTCTATAAAGTATGGCTTGACCGTCAGAGCTATTCACTTGGAAGCCCACTATCTTGTTGGCCACTGGGTCCTCATTGTATGTTACTTTGGCGTAGAGGATTACAAGCTCCTGTGGTGCAAAAGCGTCGCTTTGAACATTTGAACCTTTACCGTCAAATGGCACCTTATTGCAGTACAGGTCTACAGCTGCTCCCAATGAGGGTGGAAGCACTTTAACAGTTTTTGTTATGCTGTTTGTCTCTGGAGTTGCTCCTGGAGCGTAAACTTCTAACGTTACAGGATAGTCGCCAGCTGTCGCGAAAACGTGTGTAGTTATAGGACCTGGCACGTTGGTGTCGAAGATGCCATCATTGTCCCAGTCCCAGCGGTATTCAGTTATTGGCTTATTAGATGTACCATCGAAGCCTGACTTTGAAGCTGACGCGTCAAAAGTTATTGTTTCGCCTTGTTTTGGAAATACAGGTGTCCACGAGAATTTGGCTTCTGGACCGTGTGGAGCTGGTGGAACTACGCTGTAGATAGTTAGGCTTTGTACGGTGTGCGGTAGAGTGGTTCCATAGTCTGGATAGGCTGTCCACAATGTTTCTATAGGTGTAAGATCTGTTCCACTCGGGAAGAAACCTGTAACCTTGAATTTGGCTTTCAGAACTGGATAGCCCGTTCCTGGAGTGCCTGTTACACCTTCGCCTGGAGCTTTGAGGCTTTCGGCGCCAGGTGGGTAGATCTTGCCTGCTGCGTTGTCGATGGTTCCGTCTATGAAGGCTGTGCTTCTTGTTGGAGCTAGAACTGCGAAGACACTTTCAGGATAGAAGGGTTTGAACTCTACAAGCTCTTCACATGTAAGCACTGATTTGTCCCATAGAAGACCAGTTTGCCACATCCAAAGCTGAGTAAAGTCCTTAAACTTTACTATTACCCAAAATTCCTCGTCAATGTCTAGACCTGTAGTTTTAGTTGCTTCTACATAATAGGTTGCAGTTGTCACTGCTTTGGCATTTGGAATTGCAAAGAGCCCGAAAAGTATCAGCGTCAACAGAGCTATTGAAAATACTTTTTTATACATTTATGTATCCCTCTCCTTTTCTTCCTTCAGCAGAAGTAATTGTGTATTAGGTTTTTAAAAAGCTTTCTGGTATTATCTTCTATGCAGATGCTTAAAACCCTAATTAACGTTTAGCTTATTGCTTGGGACTTTTCCTCTTCAGCAAAACAATGATGACAGCCGCTGCAACAACCACAATTATAACGATAATCGCTATCAGAACTTCTGGTGCGATTCCGCCAGCTGCTTCAACGAGGGAGATTGTGCCATAGACCTTCTCATTATCGGCTGTTGAAGTCTCCTCTGGAAGTGTGGTGAGTGAAGCTTTCAGTTCCCCTTGCCCTTTACTCAAGCTTGTGGTATCCCAAGAGAAAGATACCGTTTTTGTTTCGTTGACGCTTAGACTGATGCTCTGCGTACTGATTACAAGAAGCCCATAGTATATTTTCAGTTCTACGGTTTCCAGCATGTTTCCCTTGTTTTTAACTTGGACGTTTATGTCTACCGCAGTGCCTATGGTAACTTCGTTGTTGGTTATTTCCGCTTGGATTGCTAAGACAGCCACGTCGCGGAGGATGTTTGTAAATTCGCCGTGAGATAGAATGTGCACTATTTTTCTGCTTTCATTGTCATATAATTCACTCTTTTCTAGCTTAATGTCTGATTCTCCAATTTTTTTAACTTTGAATGTTATCGTAGCCAAAGTTCCTGTGCCGTTTGCTGGAGAGGCTGGTTCAAGAAGTGTGGAGTTCAGCAGGGCATAGCCCTCTTCTTGAACTATAGTATATGTGAAGTTGCTTGTGTAGATGCCTCCACTCGTTAAGAAGGGACCTTCGGTAGCATTAACCATTTCTAACACATCATTGTTCCATGTCAAGTTTACGCCCCAACGGTAAAGTCCATCTACAAATGCTGTAATGTTTACGCTAAATGTTGTGTTAGCTATTAAAGCTGGGTTAGAAATCGTTTTAGGGGTTATGGCTGCAGTGAAATATGGATATTTGAACAAGGCTCCATGCCTTGTATATTTTGTCGAGCTTATTGCGCCGTCCCAGTTGAACAACGAAAGTGATGTGAGAGTGATGTTTGTTTCGCCTGCGCTCAAAACATGGAAGGTCAGGTAGGCTAAGGTGCCGCTTCCGCTTGGCTGAGCTGTTGCAGCCTCACCTTTTAGGCAGCATCCAAAGTATATCCAGCCAGCCGTGTAGTTTATTCCCACTATGAAGTCTGTTTTTCTTGAGTGTTCCTGGTTTAGGAACGGGCCTTCCGTTGCGTCTGTTATGTTTAGGATTTCAGGATTCCACGTGATGTTAGTGTACCATGCGTAGATTCTTTCGGAATTTTTTATGTTTAGTTCAACCGTGAATTCTGTGTTAGGCTCAGATGTGGCTATTTCAGGTTCGATGTAGATTTGCCAAGCTTGAGCTGCAACCGTGTTGATTTGGAAACTAACGTGTAGGATTAATAAAGTGATTAATAAAATTAGGGGTAGGACGAGTTTTTTTTGTTTCATTTTTATCACGTTTGTGCGGCTTTAAAAGGTTTCTCCAAATAATCATATTTAAGTCTTGTGGAGCATTTTCTGGAAGGTTATAAATAAACTAAAAAAAGGGGATGTGATGTGTTTTTTGAGGTTTTTTATGGCACTACGTTGAATATTGGGCTGTAATCGAACTCGTTGTTGAGCGAGTTTAGGTCGCCTTGAGTAGTTGTGACAGTTATTACCATCATGTAGGTGCCTGCTGGAATCGAGAATATCTGGGCGTCGAAAACGACTTCGTATACTGGGTCTAGGTTGATGTAGTAGTCGCCTGCGTTGACTGTGCCGCTTGCGTCAGTGTCGTAGTAGACTCGCTCACCTATGTCAAAAATGCCATTTGCATTGTTGTCAACCCACTTCAGATGTGCATCGGATGTTAAAGTTGTATCGATGTCAGGGTCGTCAGCCTCTATGAGCGCTCCTGCAGTGCAGTCAATGTCGCCTACGGTTACGTTTCCGCTGGCATCGGTGTCCCAGATGGGTCTCTCGGTCCCGCCTAAAGTATAGGCGCCGTCTGCGTCGTAGTCGACGAACTTTAGTTTGGCGTTAGTGGATAGGGCTTTTGTCATGTTGGGGTCGTTTACCTCCATGCCTGTTCCAGTTGCTGTGGGTGGATACCACGAGTCGGCCTTTGATGGTGGGGGTTGGTTTGTGCGAGTTCGAGTGAACAGTGTTACCTCCGCCAAACTAGTGGTTTCTCTTAAGAAAATCCTTACAGTCCAAGTTTGCTTTAGAGTTCCCATGTTCCTGTAAGCTCCCGTGATGAAGAGTATTGTTCCAGCTGTTAAGTTGTCGTTTGGCATAACACCATAGTTGCCCAGATAATCATCGTAGCACGGCCATACATCTATTGCGGCAATGTCACGCCATATTTTTACTAGTTGGGTTTTAGTCCATGATCTTGCATTGCCATCCGTAACTGTTAAGGTAACGGGGAAGCCGGTGGAATTGCTGTAGTTGGTGAAGACGTGTATAACAACAGATTTGTCCTTGCCCTGCACTATGGTGCCGTCGCCAAAGTCCCATTTGAAGTTGTTGATATAGCCTCCTGACTTGTACCAGTTACCGCCTAGCAAAGACAAGTCGGCTCCATCAACCTTTCCACTGAGGTCGATGTCAGCGTCCCAATAAAAGCCTGGAGTAGTTTCTGTGAAGTACCAGTTACCGCCTAGTACAGACAAGTCGGCTCCAGTAACCTGTCCATCACGGTTAATGTCACCAACTAATTTGGGCTGTGCATAGCTTTTGCGTGCATCAAACCTTACAGTATCGTTTGGTGCAGGATCCACATCTGTAACACGTTGACCGCTAACATCAGTCAGCACCTTTCGCTTGGAGTTAACCACTGGATATGTATTGTAGAAATTCGCGTCAAATGTGTCATGATCTATTGGAACTAGGCCTAATTGCCAAAGATTGTCGTCATACATGTCTATCGTGAAGGCGTCTCCTGTATCGTAGCATTCGAACCATATTTTTGCAAGGGTTTTGTTGCCGCTCGCAGATGAGGCGTTCAACCATAGTCCACTGTAAACCTGCACGTATTCTCCTAAAGAGCTTAGATAGTAGTTGAAGTCGGTTGAAGTTGGAGCCCAGTTGCCTTCGGTTACGTTAAGCAAGCGTATGATGTATGGGTTCCACCTTAAGTAGAATTCCCAGTCATGCAAAAGCGATACATCATACACTTTTATGTTAAGGAGGAATTTTGTCGGCGGATTGACCGGCGGGTATGCCGGGTTGTCATATTCCACCTTTAGCGATGGTTTTGCTGCACTCTTTACCACAGGGTTGAAAACTATGAATGTCGCTAGTAGCAAAGCAACAATCATTATAAAGCTTTTGACTTTCATTTCGATTCTCCTCCTATCCTAGTCTGCCGTAGTTCTTAGCTGTGATGAAGTGGTCTGTGCCGTCGACTACGTGGTCTTTGTTGAAGTCGCAGTCCGGGTCATATGCACTTGGCGGCCAACATGCGTGGATCATGGCTAAGTCTGGACCGTCCACTTTCATGTTTTTGTTGGCGTCGCCCATGCCAGACCAGAACATGTCCTTAACGTCATTTAGAAGTGATTCATGTGTCTTGTAGTACATTTTGTTGGCGTGGAATGAAATATATTGACCTACTGTCCGTGAATCATATATCCATTCACCAGTTCCAATAGCCTTCGTTAGTACTCCGTTTGTCGGATGTGGATTTGTCGCGTTGTAGACTGGGTGAGGCTCAGTCCAGAACGTCCAGTCTCTAACAGCAAAACGAGCGTCTGACCATGTACCAGTTTTTTCGTTGTACCAACTTTGCCAGTCTGGATACTTAGCCTGCCAAATGTGCTTGGGTATTATTGGCATAAACCCTGGGTCTTCTTGTCCAGTTAACGGCTTAGCAACGTTCATTCGTACTATGACTTTGTTTCCTTCAGCCCATGTCTTGTTTAGGTATTGTACTCCTGCGAAGTTCCACGCTACACCTTTTCCACAGTTTCTTGTGAAGTTGAGGCTGAAGACGACATCGTCTGGGGTGAAGGGCACTCCGTCTTGCCACACTACATCCGAGCGTATTGTGAAGTTAACTTCTGTGTATCCTTCTGTGCCCCAAGTGCCAATTGAGTAGTCTGTTGCAAGCCAATAGTCATATGAGCCCATGGATTTGTCATATGGTTTGCGACCTATCAACGGTTCGTAAACTAAGCCTATTGCATTCCAGTCCCAGAGCCACTCAGAGCTGATGACATGTAAACCTTCAATGTCACTCTTAAAGCCATAGTCAATCGTTCGGTCTTTACCTGCACGAGTATCATCCATGAGTGCAAAGCTGTAGTAGTTATCAGTACCATAGCCTGAATCAGCAACCGTGTATGCGTAGCCTGTCGAGAACCCTTTAGTAGCAGCCATACACCATAGTGTAATTTTCCCAGTATAGTTCGCCATAATTTCTTGGGCCCTCAAAGCGTTCTTCTTGTAATCGTCTATAGTTGCAGCAGTGTACATTGCATATGCGGCAGCGTCGTATTCTTTGTTGCACCAGCCACAATAGTTGCTGGCCCAACCTAGGGGAGCCCAATAGAACTCACTGTTATCTATCGTATGGAGGTAATCTGGAATCGCTCCAAGGCTCCAGCCACCAGTGTATATATCATAGTCATATAAGACCATGACTTGTCGATAGCACACCGTCCTCTCAGTACTGATTATCTTCACTGGAATTTTCAACTTTTGCATTTCAACGCACAATTGAAAACCAGCTTGGTCACGGTTCGGATCATCCATTCTCGTGTAGACAACTAATCCGTCAGCGTTATGCAGACGCAAGCTGTTATACTCTATTGCTCCGTCGTCTGCTGTGCCCCATGTCAAATCTGGACCTGGGTCTTGCCAATCGTCTCTACTGCCGTCAGCATCCAAGTCTCGGAATCCAGCCTTGTTTAACACTGCCTCTGCCGTAGCTGGGTTATACCAGTAGATAAGACCTTTAGTATTTAAGCTGGCATAGTCTGTGTACCCTGCTAATGCTGGATATGGAACGAAACTTTCAACTGCATAGCCGAGTCCACCGAGAATGTTCCTCACGTAGGAGTCCTTGTCTGTCAGATAGCGAAGAGCCTTCCTAAATTCTTCAGCACACCAATCACGACGACAATTTATGTTGGTCATATCACTGAGGTCCATATAATGCTTGTAACTATCGCTTCTAGCATCATACTCTTTAGGAGTATCCCAGCCACAAGGCCACCTCTGATTATTAAGGTCAAACTCCTGCATCCCCAGCTCAGAATAGCTTCTCAAACTAATCTGCGGCATAATACGCCATCGATCAAGCCAATATTTCGTAGCAGGCCAGTCAGTGAGCTCCACCGTACCAAGTTCGAAATCTAAGAACTCGGCATCAGGATTAGCATACACGTGAATCAGAACATTATCCATAGCAGGACGTCCACTAGGCACTGCACGCGCCACTGAAATAACAGACATCAAAGCTAGCAAACAACACACTAATGATACAATTTTCCTGTTCATGAAATTTTCCTCTTTCTCCCTTTCTTTCGGCACTAACAAGTGTGCCGATCCGCAAATTTAAGTTTTGCTATAACTTAGTTCTATTCAAAAAAACCTAAACAGCATAATAAACATGAAAAATAGTACTTCCCAAATAAAAATTAAGACAAGCAAAAACTAAAATACAAGTAAAACAACCAAACTACTAGCCACTATTCGGTGGATAGAAAATGGGATTAAAAGCCTACATTGGCAAAAGAATAATTTATTCAATTTTTCTACTCTTCTTCGTACTCACACTCAATTTCACCATTTTCATGTTAATGCCAGCAAGCCCCACAACACTTTTCGCAGCCACAGGAAAACTCACAGCGGATCAAGTAAAAGAAATCGAAAGAATGTATGGTTTCGATCAACCCCCACATATACGATACATAAAATACCTTCAAAATATGCTTACATTCCAGTTGGGATATTCATTCTACTCTAAAAATCCAGTCTCACAAGACATTCTCATTCGACTTCCTAACACGCTCCTATTGGTAGGCTTATCAACAATCTTATCGATAATAATTGGGGTAATATTAGGAGTATACGCAGCCCAAAAAAGAGGAACAGCATTCGACGGCGCATTCGTCATGACTTCGCTAATCACCTTTTCACTCCCATCATTCTGGATGGGAATGCTTGGAATTCTAATATTCCACTACTACCTAGGCTGGTTGCCCGGCGCCCATAGTTTCCCTTCAGATTGGGTTATTCATCCCCCAAGCAACCCACTTGTAATCCTACAAGGTTACGCAATACACCTAGTCCTACCCCTAATGGTACTTACACTTTTCATGTACGGCGGATATCTCCTCCTAACAAGAGCAGTTATGCTTGAAACCTTAACAGAGGACTACATAGTAACAGCCCGTGCAAAAGGAGTTACAGAGAGAAAAATATTATTTAAACATGCACTTAAAAATGCCTCGCTACCGCTCATAACCAGCGTGGTTTTGTCCTTTGCTTTCATGTTCACAGGCGCCATGATAACAGAACAGGTTTTCACATATCCTGGAATGGGACAATGGATATACCAAGCAATAAACTACGGAGACTATCCTGTTCTCCAAGCAGCATTCTACATAATAGCACTGCTCGTTATCGTAGCAAACTTCCTAGCAGACCTACTCTATGGAGTAATAGACCCGCGAATAAAATATGGGTGACCGACTTGGCTACCAGCAAACAAAGAGCAGAACTATATTTAAAAAGTCTAAAAAATTTCTCAAAAAGTGTAGTACGTTCCAAAAAAGGATTATTAGGAATAATATTTATCGTCTTTTTCATAATACTAGCTCTTGCAGCACCACTTCTAACGAAAAATGACCCAGTCTATGACCGCAACATAGCTGGACAATGGGCTGCACCATCATGGTTCAAATACTTCACCCCCGACATCTCAAACGAAAATTATGCAACAATACAGCAACCAGGATTCAACAACCTAGACTCTTTAAAAGAATGGAACATCACTAAACCCGAAAACATCGAGTACACATATAACTCTACATTTGGAAGCCCAAAAAGCGGCCCAGGATCAATGGAGCTACTCATTAAAAGACAGGATAATGCAGTTCCAACTGGAACAACCAAGGTTGTTATCACCCCGGTGCAATTTTATTATCACCCTTCAACAACCCCACCTCCGCGGTTTGTCGTTGACATCAAGGTTTTTGCAAGAAGTATTAAAAACATCATTCCTACAGATATCAGGGTCTACATAGTTGACCCTCAGAATAACGTAAGCGATAGTTGGGGCAGGTTCTTTCAAATCACAGAACCAACAAAAGAATGGAAAGATCCGACGCCTTTCATTGACTCTTTTGACACAGGTTTCAGACAACTGTTCGCAACAAATATCGCTGAACTTCCAGATCCAGTGCACGTGGTTTTCACTGGAAAAGGATACTATAAACTCTACATAGAAATCATATTCAAAGATACTAACAAGACCAAAGATACCTTCGGAACCATATTAAACATCGATGACCTAAACTTTAGAATCTACGGAAACACCTATGGAATTCTCGGCACGGACCAAGAAGGCAGAGACATATTTTCACAACTAGTTTACGGTGCCAGAATATCATTATTTGTAGGACTACTTTCCGCTATCCTCGCAGTAGTTATTGGATTAGCTGTAGGGCTTGTTGCTGGATTCATAGGCGGAGCCATAGATGAAGTTTTAATGAGACTTACTGATGCCTTGCTGATCATTCCAACATTACCACTGCTGATAGTACTAATCGCAATACTCTCACCATCAATCTGGAACATCATTCTAGCTATCGGAGTTCTCGGTTGGATGGGCTTCGCAAGAACCGTTCGTTCCCAAGCCCTAACCTTAAAAGAAAGAACCTTCGTTGAAGCCGCAAAGGCCTCAGGTGCAGGCACATTCCACATAATCTTCCGCCACATAATGCCAAACGTCATGTCTCTAGTTTACGTCACACTAGCAACATCTGTTCCCAACGCAATAATCTCAGAAGCTGCACTAAGCTTCCTAGGCTTATTTGACCCAAACATTATGTCATGGGGAAAAATGCTACGCGACGCACAACAATACGTAGAAAAATGGTGGTGGATTGTCCCACCAGGCATCGCAATAGCCATTATATCGGTTTCATTCATACTGATAGGCTATGCCATCGATGAAATCCTCAATCCCAAACTTAGACAAAGACTTTAGCCGATTACCTCTTCGCCAACTAAACCCCCAAAAACAGCCCCAAGAAAACACGCAACAAATGCCGCGGGAAACATTGCTTTAAAAATCATGACTATTGAACCAAAATACAAGTATTCCACAAATTCAACATGCCTTACCCAACCTAGAAAGGCAGGCATAGACAGAATCAAAAACATCAAAAACATGGCTAATATAGTAGCAAAGATCCATCCAATCAAAACTCTCTTAGCGCTTAGAATAACAACTCCAGCTAAAAAGTTCACTAAAAAAAGAAGTACATAATCTAACCATGTCAATAATGGCTGTGTATATATCCTTTGCAGCACAATTGAAGCGATCATTACAGCCCATCCAAAAACCGCTAAGAATGTGCGAGAACGCGCGCTTAAACGTATAAACCTCATATATTACTTCCCAAATATACGGCACGGTTACCATGATTTAAGACTTTAGGGAAAGACCATGGAAATAAAGGCAAAACCGATCATAACAGGACTGTACATCACATTAGTCTTAGGCTGTTTAATCAGCCTAGCGCCTTCAACGATTAACTACCTGCATTTCTACAGAGCCATCGAAAGACTAAATATATCAGTTTCAGGTTTTCAATGGCAATTAAAAAATAATTACTTGATGATTAGTGGAGATTTAGTTATTTCTAACGTGGAGAGTTATTCTGGACTAAAAATAAGAGTAGTACATTATAATTTCTGGTTTGCAAATTCTTCTGATTACATGTCAAAGTATTACGGGCTTGGTAGCAGTTTTTGGTCAGGTCAGGGACCAGAAGGAACAGAAATTGGGCCGAACGCGAATATTACAGTATCCTTAGATCCTGACGTGCATTCGCGCCCGCTAGGTACTTACGAGCTTGAAACTTTGCAGAAACTTCAGCAAGAAGGGCAACTTGTATGGATGATTGATGGAAGTGCTTGGATATGGACACTTTTAGGCGAGCCCCTGCAGATTTTCTTCCCTCAAAGCCTCATAGAATAAACATAGTAGTTGAAAATGAAAGATAATTTGGTTCTTTAAGTACCTACAGCGCTTCTTCAACACATCTCCAAAAATCACTCTCAACTCTTTCAAGCAATTCCTTAGATTTCATCCCTCTTAGAAAGAGACCACCCCCGCCGAAGAGCAACATTAAATTTCCCAAAAAAATAAACGTATCTGAGCTTTTTTGGGTTGAGAGCTCTACTGAAAACTCGTCCGAATTGCCAACTACTCTTGCATAAAGTTTTTCATGTAACGACTTTTCAGCAATGATGACGCAACCTTCATCTATTTGAATTTTCGAAGTCCTAAAATTCTTTGACTTAAAAAAATCTTCGATACATTCACTAAGCAATGTAAAATTGGTATGTCGTCCGAAGAAGTTTTTAACTATCTTCACATGACCACCAATATTTAACAGACCATGCATATTTTTATTTAAGCATGTTCACATAACTAATACATCAAAAGATAAAACTTCGTAATAAATTTTTCATAAAAAACAGGGATAGTTAAAGATTAAATAACGCCAAACGATTTTTACTAATAGTCTACAGTGGAAGTACTCAAATAATGAGAAAAAACTTAATTCCGCTAGGAATCTTTATTGCTTTATCTTTAACTATTCCACTTTTTATCATTGTTTTTGAAAATCTTTCATCTTTTATGTATATCCCTAGCCGCCAATGGAATATACCTTCTTATCCAATTGACGAATCAGGAGAAGTACAGCATGAAAACTATTTGGTACTGAAAGTATCGCCAAATTTTCCACTTCTCTTCTGGAGATTAATCACATATGATTATTATGATAGCTTTAGGTGGCGAATGACAACACTATCCACCTCATTTGGAACTCCGCAACATCCTAGCAATGCAACAAAAATTTTCACAGCAGAACTTAATGCAACAACAGACGAGTTTTATTTGCCAACGCCTTCTCCAACATCTATAATCTTCAATCTAACATTGACCCCAAATGTAAAGTTCAGACTATTTTTTGACGAGGCTGCAGGTTTTTACAAAATTCGAATAACAGAATCAGCCACACAGGTTAAAGTCGTTTACCAAGTTTCATGGAATTCTTTCGAAATCCAAGAGAACACCATCTCTTTAAATGATACTCCGGAAGATATTCGCAAAACATATTTACAACTCCCTGACAGCCTTCCAGTAGAGGTCAAACTACTAGCGAAAAATTTGACAACAATTTTGACAAAAAACTCAACACTCAACGTCTTCGATCAAACTATCCATGATGTTGAGTACATAATAAATAATTTTGAGTACGATTTTGATCTTTTTACAGGTCGAACACCACGTTCCATCTCTGGCGATTGGGTTCTCACGTTTCTTAAACAAAAAAAGGGAATATGTATTGATGCAGCAACAGTGCTCACTGTGATTTTAAGATGTCAAGGCATTCCAGCAAGGGTTTGTTGCGGATTCAAACCTTCATGTATCGTTAGTGATAATGTTCGTTATTATAGTATTGACGCTCACGCTTTAACAGAAGTGTACTTACCTCCTTACGGATGGGTTCAATTTGACGCAACACCTACTGGGAATTTAGACCACTTACTTGAAGACGTCCCTCCATTTCGACCAAGACGCAATCAAGGACCTCCTATCTATCTTCTGAGAACACTAACACCAGATATTTTGATCAGAAGAGAAGAAAATCAAATAAAGGGACTGATAACAACAAACATTAACGAAAACATAAATGCTTCTGTAAGGATATCTTTAGACAATCAAACAATAGCGACCGTGAAAACAGATGCTGGCGGATCTTTTACATATGTGTACAAACCTGACGAAGAACTTAGAAAGCGCACACTTACATTTGATGTCGAAAGCAAAAACTTGACATTGAAACAAGAAGTCTATATAGCAGCAAGAACTTATCTAAACGCAACCATCATTAAAAGAGAATCCTTTGGAAATTTGCTTATTATTTCAGCACATCTTTTTGATGACAAAATGCTTCCACTTAAAGGACAAACAATCATTATTGAAAACTTGGGACTATCTTCGCAAACCGGCAACGATGGAAAAACAGAGTTTTCTTTAGATTTTCCGCAAGAAATCCTGCCAGAAGATATTTCCTACATCGTTTCTTTCAAAGGTTCAAATGAATACTTAGGTAGCAGAACATCCATCAAAATAATTACTGAGCCTAATCCAATAATATTTTTGCTCATCTTCACGGCAGTGTGTGTAGTTATTCTAAAAGAAAATCTCATTCCAAAATCATTCACAAAAGATTTTCGAAAGAAAGATCGTGCAAAAGTGTTGACAAAAATCCCAGACTCTTTCTTTTTCGAGAAGGACTTAAAGAAGATAAGTTCTCAATTGAGAATTTGCTTTCCAGAGATAGGAGATTCACTTCCAAAAATATGGGGAATCAAAGATAAATTATTGATCAACTGCTATTGGGAAAACGATTTAGAAACCGTTTCCCAAGATAAACTTAAAATCTTTGTCAACAATAACTGCGTTTTTGAAAAGATGGTTGATGGCAACCGAAGCTTCGCCTTCTACAATGTCTTTGACAAAAAAGGGTTACAAAAAATTACCGCAGCATTGTACGATGAATCAAACAATCTCAAAGAAGCGACTGAAATAACACTTTGCATAGTAGATTACAGAGAGGAGATAATTAGGCTGTATCAAATGTTTTTGCACACCCTTCTAAAGATTGATGTAAATGTGAAAGATTACATGACTGCAAGAGAAATTGAGCATCTATCTCAAAAAATAGGTGCTGATTCTCTAATAGCTGGATGCATCACGGAATGCTTTGAAGAAGCTGAGTACAGCCATCATTCGATAAGTAGAAAAAATTATGAAAAAATTTACTTAGCCCTTAAAGAGTCGGAAGTCGATGTTGACTAGAAAATTGCTAATTGCCACTTGCTTGATAATAGTAGGCTGCGCTGTCTTTCTTACAACTCCAGTCCTTCCAGAAACTTTGGAACCTATCGATTTTATACTCCTTCCTCTTGCAGGTGGCTCTGTTGTAACAGCTGCAGGCATGCTTTTAGGGTTATTTGCAAAGTTGCAAACTTCATCACCAGTTTCAGTTGTTTTAGGTTGGTTTTCAGAAAGTTGGACTAAAAATCTTTCATTAGGAGCACTTTTAACTTTTTATATAGCCTTCATCAGACCCATTTTATTAAAATACATTCCTTTAATAGTTATTATAGAATGGATTTTTATCGTGTTGGTTATGCTTATTTTCTATGTGGAGGTGAAAAGTGTGACCTTAGACTTTCGTGGTGAAACAAAATTTTCACAATGGCAAAAGCATGTCCCGAACATAAAAGAGGAAGTTCATTCAGATTTTAATTATATTTCGTATATTCAAGATTTGTTTGTTAATTCTGGAAAAAAAGAATTGATGCTTGTTTATTATGCATTGCAACTTAGAGAGCAAGGAGAAAGTGAAAGGGATATATTGCGAAAAATACAGAAGTTGTTAGAATATCAAGACAATAAAATACCCTTTTTTGCCTTTCCATGGACGAAGAAGAAAATCCAAAAAATGAATAGAGATGCTAAAGAAGAATTATTGAAAAAACTTGTTGATGAAATCACGGAAAGGAAAGAGTGAAGATGGAAAAAGAAAGTAATCTATGTAGAAAGATAATTGAGAAGTGCCTCAGCATATATGTAGGGGAAGAAATTCTCATTCAGAAAATCTTGGCTGTATCCTTAGCCAATGGTCACATATTGTTTGAAGATAACCCAGGCTTAGGAAAAACGTTACTTGCTAAGACCTTAGCATTTTCCATAGGGTGTCAATTCTCTAGAGTCCAATTCACTCCAGACCTCTTGCCAGCAGATATCTTGGGCACCAATGTTTGGAAGCATAGAGAAGAAAAGTTTGAGTTAATGAAAGGCCCAATATTTACAAATATCTTACTCGCAGATGAAATCAACCGTTCTCCGCCAAAAACTCAATCTGCACTTTTAGAGGCTATGGAAGAAAGACAAGTCACTATAGAGGGCGAAACACGTAGACTAACAGAACCTTTCTTTGTCATAGCAACCCAAAACCCCATAGAGTTTGAAGGTACATTCCCACTTCCAGAAGCTCAAATAGACCGTTTTCTAGTAAAGATTTCCACAGGCTATCCAAAAACAGTAGAAGAAGAAAAATTAATTCTTAAAAGGAGAATAGAATGGAAGAAAGATGATCCTACAAGGGACATCAAGCCAGCTGTTTCTCCAGAAGAATTTCTGGCCTTACAAAAGAAAGTGGAGACAGGTATTTACATAGATGAAACAATTTTGGAGTACATTACTCAGATAATTAGAGAAACACGAAACCATCCAAAAGTTGAAATAGGATCTAGTCCTAGAGGTGGGCTTGCATTACTAAAAACTTCCAGAGCTATGGCGCTTATTAATGGAAGAGACTATGTAATACCAGACGATGTAAAGGTTTTTGCCGTTGACGTCCTTGCGCATAGGGCAATCCTGAAACCAGAACATGTCCTTGAAAAGATTGACGGAAAGGAAGTAGTAAAGGAAGTCATTAATAAAGTTCCCGTGCCCAAAGATTATAGTCCGAGGTAATTTAATGATTTCTTTTTCTGAGGTTAAAGAGCATCTAGCATTATTCACGACCCTTTTTATTTTAGGCTTATTCTTTGCAAGCCGTGTACTGCTGCTAATATCTTTTGTCCCTCTTTTCATTTATTTGCTTGGAATCTCTCTATCTTCCCCCAAAATCGAGGTGAAGACATCACAGTTAAAAAAAACTGCAGAAGTCGGAGAAAACATTGAGATGCAAGCAACAGGCGTGATAACTGGTGGCATCGGACCCATAATCCTTTTTGAAGAACTTCCAGAACCTTTTGAACTTGTTGAAGGAAGCAATTACAAGATAGTATGGAAAGGATTTGGAACCAAAAGATTTGATTTTTTTTATAAGGCAAGATGCACAAAACGCGGCCACTACTATTTCAAAGGTGTCGAATGGGAATTCAGATCCATCCTTGGACTTAAACAACCCATCAAAGGCATTATTGGAGAATCAAACGAATTAACAGTACATCCCCGAATTTTCGACGCCAGAAAAGCACGGATTTCTCACAAGTTTTCTTTTATTTCGACTCCAATGCAAGGGATCACGAAGTTAGGTTCCATTAGTACTGATTTTAAAGAAGTAAGGCAGTACATGCCTGGCGATCCTTTCAAGTTTATTAATTGGAAAGCTACCGCGAGGATGTCAACTAGAATTGAAAATGTTCTACTTAGAAATGAATATGAACGAGAAGGAAAACTTTGCGTGTGGATTTTCATCGACGCTCACCCAAGCATGCGTTTAGGCACAACTGTTGAGAATGCCTTTGAATATTCTGTAGAAGCTGCGATCAATCTTGCCAATCTCTTCCTGAATAAGGGTTTTCTCCTCGGAATGTATATTTATAACGATTTAGGGGAGAGTTTTTATCCTGACGTTGGAAAACAACAGTTTATTAAAATTGCTAATCGACTGCTAAAACTTTATTCTATTGAGAGTAAACTTCAAACTTACAACATAGAAGATTTGTCTGAAGCAATCGAAAAAAACAGAAAGCAACTTGATAGTCTCTCACCGATGGTGGTGGTAATTACTCATCTGACTCAAAATAATATAAAGGAGCTTGTTCAAGGGATAAAAAAATTTTCCGGACATATAAGGAAAAGATATTGGACAAAGGCACTTGTCATAAATGTTTTGCCCTATGACCTTATCCCCCCAAAAAATACTTTCGAAGAATTTGCCGCCAAAATTCTTGAGGCTAAAAGCAAGAGGCTGTCAGAACAGCTTCGTGTGCTAGGAATATCTGTTCTGAACTGGAACCCTAAAAAGGAGAGTTCTAGAACTCTTTTGATTAAACACCTAAAGTTGGTGTCGCAATGAAGACTGAAATTGCTTTTGTCGCCTTAGAGTTGACAGTAATCCTTGTCATGAGTTGGGTGGCTACTACTGGATTTGAATCTGTTATGGCTGCTTTCTCGAAAGAAATTTCTAACTTTCAAAGCATCATCTATTTGATTGCCATAGTTCTTTCTTTCTTCTCTGTACATCACCATAGTAAACGCTCTGCTTTCGTGTTTTTGCTGATCTTGTCTATTTTTTTACTCATCCTCACTACTCAAAATATATGGCAGTCTTCAATCACCGTTTTCTTTTTAGCTTCTATGCTAGGCGTTTTTAGTGTTGTCTTAATTCCAGCAGCAAGAGGGAATGAATTTGCTGTTTTCTTGATTATCCTTATTTTTCCTTTGATCTTGGCAGAATCTCGATTATTAGGTTCGATGACTTCACAGGAAATAGAGATGCCGTTTTATCAAGTTTACCTTATAAGCCTTGTTTTGGTTGGGGGATACCTTTTTCTTAGGCATGTTACACGCATAAAATTGATGGAAAAAGAGCTCGTGTCAAAAGGAGGTGACACGCAAGAGCTGACATTCGTTAGTTGGCGGAGCAGTATCTTTGCAATAACTATTATTGCATGCGCCATGGGAATAAACGCAGCATTAACAGAATTCATGATAGCCTTAACAAATCAAATTGGTTATCATCAGAACGGATTCTTCGTGTTTTTATTGATCTTTGCTTGGATTGTCGGAGTAGCAATTCTAACATGCATTTACGTCCTTAGCGAGAAATTATAGCAAGGAGGGAACTGGATGGAAGAAAGGTTCTTCGTTTACCTTCTTACATTTATTCAATGGTTGATTTTTATTGTGATCATTTTGCCTTTCATTAACCAGCCGATAATAGCGACTGGAAGTAAAGTTGATGGGGGTGTGAAAGTTATTCAAACTTTTCAACTATGGATTCTTTTTTCTTCCGCATTACTGAGCATATTATTTCATAAAATCAGAACCAAAGATAGCGGAGAAAATTATGTAACTGTCGCCATGGTGTTTACAACCGTTTTCTCTTCTGTTAATTTTGCTCTGCATTTTGTAGATGGTTTCCCTTTATGGATGATTCTTACGAGAAGCATTACAGAAGGTCTTTATTTCGCAATTGGCGCCATTAGCGGATTAAAGGTTATTATACGATCAGTATATTATCTTATGCGCTACTTTCGTAAGAATCAACGGCAAATCAGATAGGCGATAAAGAGAGAATAACAAAACGTTTTACATTTCACACTTTCTATTTACATTTCATAGACAAAAACTTAAATGGATTAGAATTATTGAATTATTTGAGGAAGTTTATGCGACTTTATATTAAATCAGAGAAAATAGATTTGGTAGAATATACGATGCCACATCAAACCATGGGCGGACATTATTGCAGCGCAGGTTATAGAAGTAAAGGAGTCATGAGAAAACATAGTTTTGAAGATGAACAAGCGATAAAATATCTCACGAGCAACGGCTTCTCTTTCGATTTAGTAGACCTTTCAGACTGCTCATTCGGAACCAGATTAGAAGCCAAAATCAGCAGAATAAATAAAACACCTTCGTTAGTTTTGGACGATGGAACAAAGATTAAAGGAATAGAGCAAATAAGAGAATACCTAAAAACTTGTTCGCAAAGCTTTCAAAAGAACATTACATAAGTAACTTCCAATGTATTGTTCGTCCTTTAATAGAAGACTGCTTATGTTGATATCGCCGTCTTACATAGAACACAACGCCTAGTATAAGGACCGCTGAAACCAAAGCTACGAATAAGAAGATAAGCGGATTCGAGTTGAATTTCGGCTTAGCATACATAGGTGTTATACTAACCATTTCGATTTCTTGTCCCAGATTGAAGCAAAAGTAAAGGAAAAAGTTATCAGTCTCCTCTTCCACCAAAGCCGTTATCGAATCATTGTTAACCTTCACTATCCATTGTTCTGTGGAATTAAACAATAACAAACGACGAGGGACCATCACTCTACAACTGCATTGGGGACCATTAATTCCCTTTATAAAAAATTTAATGAACGTCTCATTTTCTGCGTGAAAAATAAAGTCAAGAATTGTTGAATTACTGGATATCAAAAAATAGTACGTATAATTGCTATAAGAATAGAGTTCAATTGAAATGGGATTGACATACGGGAAATTATCTAAGGGATTATCTTCATAAGGGTATGGAGAATCGCCTAAACCATCTGATTCCGTAATGTTCTGATCTGGACCTCTGTTTTGATCCAGTCCAGAGTAGTCACTCCAGTAATTGCCACCAGAAGGATAGTTGTTGTTCCAATAGTTTTCTGAAGTATCTGTCCAGTAAGAATTGGTATTGTTAATAAAGTTGTTGTGAAAGATTAAGTTATGGATCGCTTTATCTATGTAGACGCCATAAGTGTTGTTAAATATGAAGTTTCCATTCAAAGTATTGTCCTTCGAGTTTGAATGCAGTTCAATTCCTGCATAGTTTTCCGAGATTTTATTGTTAAACAACTTGCAGTTGCTTGAATTAGTGATCAATACCCCTTGAAATCCAATCTCAATTTTGCAATTCTGAATAGTTACATTTCTTCTGTTTAAGATATGGATGATGGTGCTACCAAACGAAGAAGAAGCATTTCGAATAGTGAACTGTTCTAGTCTAACGTCATCAGCAAGAATATTCACCATGTATGCGTACTCTCCTTTTCCATTGAGAATCACTCCCATAATGCTCTCCCCAATTAACGAAACACTCTTGTTTACTAAAATTCGTTCGCTATATGTTCCATTCTTTACAAAAATTGTATCGCCTGGCGCTGCACTATTTATCGCAGTCTGAATGGATTCACCTTCAGAAACAACAACATGACCTGCAAGACTTCCTGATTCTGAAATAAGGCTACACTGCAAGGAAAAGACGAAGAAAGTTAATACAATAAAAAGAATAAGCAACGTGGCTCTCATATGATACCCCGCTGTAAAAACTAAAAGCTTCAATAATAAGTATTTCTATGCCATCACTTATTATCAAAAGATTAGAACCATCGTCTAAACAAAAGCTAATATATATGTTTGAATCTTCATATCTGTCTCGAAAATTAGGTGAATTAACGTGCAGGTTCTATCAGTGCAGAACCTAGTAACTCATTACAGAACGCAGAGGGGTTTTGTAAAAGCAGTAGACGGCGTGAGTTTTAATGTTGATGAAAAAGAGGCAGTAGGATTAGCAGGAGAGTCAGGATGCGGCAAAACCACAGTAGCTCTAAGCCTTTTAAGAATCTTGCCAGTTGGAGGAATCATCAAAGGCGGGCACATTTTTTTCAGAGACACAGACATACTCAAATTATCCGAGGAAGAAGTAAGAAAGAAGATCAGATGGAAAAAAATCTCACTTGTTTTCCAGGGAGCAATGAACGCCTTAAACCCAGTCTCCAAAGTTGAAGATCAGATAGCAGAAGCCATAATGACACATGAACCAGATGTTAATAAAGCAGATGCGATAGAAAGAGGAAAAAAGCTATTCGAACTTGTCGGAATTGAACCGTCTCGGATTAGCAATTATCCACACGAATTTAGTGGTGGAATGAGGCAACGTGCAATGCTTGCAATGGCATTAGCAACTAATCCAGAGCTATTAATAGCTGATGAACCTGCAACAGCTTTAGATGTAATTGTTCAAGCACAAGTATTGAAGTTAATCAAAGAACTTAAGGAAAAATTAGGTCTTTCTCTTATTTTGATAACCCATGATTTATCAATTATCACCGAGACATGTGATAGCGTAGTAATAATGTATGCTGGTAAAATCGTAGAATCAGGAAGCGTCGCCGCAGTTTACAAAGAACAATTACATCCTTATACGCAAGGTCTAGTAGGTGCCTTTCCAAGCATTCTCGCGCCAAAAACTCGGATGGCATCCATACCCGGTTTTCCACCGGATTTGTTAAACCCACCAAGTGGTTGCAGATTTAATCCGCGATGTAAATATGCCATGGATATTTGCAGAAAAAAAGAACCAGCGTTGATAGACATAGGAAAAGGTCATCGTGTGGCATGTTATTTGCATAAATCTTAAGGAGAGAATTTGAATGCCAACCCCCATTGTAAAAGTTACAGATTTGAAAAAATGGTTTCCCGTAAGATTAGGATTCTTCGAAACAGTATTCTCTAGAAAAGAATTGTATGTGAAGGCAATCGATGGAATAAACTTTGAGATTAACAAAAAAGAAATTTTCGGTCTCGCCGGAGAAAGCGGCAGTGGCAAAACAACTACTGGTAGAGTAGTGCTTCGTCTCACTGAACCAACATCTGGCAAGATCACGTTTCAAGGAAACGATATAACTAATGCCTCAGAGGACGAACTCAAAAAACTAAGACGTAAAATGCAGATAATCTTTCAGGACCCCTATGAATCTATCAATCCTAGAATGACAATATTCGATATCATAGCTGAGCCCTTAAGGGTGCAAAAACTTGCAACTGGCACTGAGTTAGAAGAGAAAGTTTACAAAGCCCTTGAAAGCGTAGAACTGGTTCCACCAGACGAATTTGTTTGGAGATTTCCACATGAATTAAGCGGTGGCCAGAGACAAAGAGTTGCAACTGGAAGAGCCTTAATTGTTAACCCTGATTTCATTGTTGCCGACGAACCAGTTTCAATGCTGGATGTTTCAATACGTGCAGAAATTCTCAACTTAATGTTTGATTTAATGGAAAAGCATGAAGTAACATTTCTTTATATCACACACGATTTAGCTCTTGCCAGACACATTTGCAATAGATTAGCAGTGATGTACCTTGGTAAGCTAATGGAAAAAGGTCCAGCTGAAAAAATTGTTTTTGAACCACTACATCCATACACAAAAGCATTAATAAGCGCAGTCCCCGATCCAGATCCCTCAGGCAAGCGAATTGAAACTGTCATTAAAGGAGAAATCCCTAGCCCAGTTAATCCGCCTTCAGGATGTAGATTCCATACACGCTGTCCTCAATATATAGGGAACATATGCAGGGAAAAAGAACCAGAACTCCTAGAAGTGGGGAAAGAACATTTTGTAGCTTGTCATTTATATCATTAATAGCTTGCAGCCTGTCAAGCTTCTTTTTTCTTCTTAAGTTCTTCCTCTCTCTTAAACAAAACCCACTCTTTATAACCCGCTACTACACCCCAGACTGCTATTATCAAGAATGTCGCAATCATATTGTACGGAGATGGTAAAAGTAAAATCACCCAAATAATTATGAACGGAATTACGCCTATTGTAATAAGTAGAATTATAATTATCCAAAGCCATTTATTGAAAATTACTTCAGACATATGGATTTTTGTCTTTTTGTTAGTATTTAACTTTTAGTCTGTAATTTATTTTAATTTATAATTAAAAGAATTCATAACTTTACCGTTTAAACATAGAGCGAAATTGCCCTTGGTTCAATAGTTTAATTCGCTTCTTCTTTGCTTTTTGAAAGAATTTGGTAATATTCTTGAAGCGCCTTTTCAATGTCCCAATGAAAAACTGAACTCCGAAGTATTGCTCTTCCAGTATTCAAAGCCCGTTCTAAAGTTATTCTCAAAAAAGCAATAAAGACGAACAGGTCAACAGCTAATATACATAAATAATTTATTGGAAAGGTAAAGTACGACAAAAGAAACAGATTTGCGAATAATTGAAGAACTAGATAAATTGGAACAATTATTATCCAAAATATACCTTGAAACTCTGAGGGAAAAATATCAAGATTAAACACAGGAAATTTCAAAAGAAGCTTATAAAACCAATGCAATCCTTCGACTTCGCCAGCCTCATCGTTCATCGTTTTCCCAGCGTAATCGATTGAGAATAGAAAATTAACTATTAAGCTTTTGTGAATAAATTCAGAATAATCAAACTTCACCTAGTTTTTTCAGTTGACTCAAATACATTTCCTTCATTTCGTTCACTGTTGTCGCATTTTCAGCTGATTTATCAAATCTATAGTTTCCAGTGAAACGTGGAAAACGAATAGCAAGTCCGCTTCCTTTGCGAATCGCGTCCATGGCGCATGTGTGGATTGGACTTAATGTCATTTCAGCTCCTAGAACTTCAATCACAGCTGCGGGTTCAAACCATACATCTGCTTTAATCAGTGATTGCACCCGTGGATGCTTATGAGAAATTACATGTTTTTTCATGTTTTTTGGCAAATTAGCCAAGTCTTCATCACTAAAACCGGTCCCACATTTTGTTACTGTTTCAAAGGTGTCATTGTCCGGATTGTAAGCGGCTAAAAGTAGTGCTCCATAAGTTCCAGCTCGTTTTCCTCTGCCGTGAAAGGCTCCGACAACCACTAAGTCTACGGTGTCTGTCATTTCGCTTTTGTAGTCCCGCTTATATTTTATCCAGAGCCATCCTCTAGCTCCAGCTTGATAGACTGAATCTTCCGTAATAGATTTGCAGACCAAGCCTTCGCAACCGTTTTCTATGGCTTCTAGAAAGAATTTTTCTAGTTCCTTCACGTCGCTTGTAATCAAGTATTTGGCAATTTTCACCCTGTCACTTTCCTCTATTGCCTTTTCAAGTGCTTTCCGTCTAATTGGGTATGGCTCTAAGGTTAGGTCTTTACCGTCAACGTAAAGGGCATCAAACATAAATAGAGAGACGGGATACTCTTCCATGGCTTTTTGGATTCCATACTTGCGTCTGCGGTGCATCAACTCTTGAAACGGCCTCATTTCACCAGTGTCAGTATCTACAGCGACGCATTCAGCTTCCAAGATGGCGCTTTTTACTTTCACATGTTTTTGGACAAGTCCAATTGCGTCCGGATATTGACTGGAAATATTTTCCAAACGTCTGGAAAAGAGAACGACTTCCTCGCCTTTCTTGTGAATTTGTATCCTTTCGCCATCGTATTTGTATTCGGCTATGCATTTTCCGCCAAGCTTTTCTAAAATTTCCTCTGGTGAGGATAGCCTCTCGGCTAACATAGGTCTTATGGGTTCACCCACGAAAACTTCAAATTTTTTGACCCCTCTTAACCCTTTTTCAGCAACTGTTTTAGCGACTCTTCCAAGGTCTGAGGAAATGTTGTAAGCTCGCTCTATGAGCTCGCGGGCTTCTTTTCCGCCACCGTAGGCTATGGCTAAAGCGTCCAGAACTGTCATGTCGGCTATTCCTAAACGCAGATTTCCAGTGACAACCCGCACAATGTACTTGGCCTCTTTGGGAGTTGCAGCAGCCAAGAGCCCAGCTAAAAGTGCCATTTTGAGATCAACCGCTCCAGAGCCTGAAGTCTTAGCCATTTTATCCAATGTTTCGTAAACTTTTTGGACGGTTAAGGGCCGTTGGAAGAAGGTTACTTGTCTTTTTTTAGCCATAAATTTCTGAGCTGTTTCTCCAACGTCTCCGGTTATTTTCAAGTCTTCTTCTATTTCCC
>Ga0172365_10000164_pt1 | contig 40849 bp, 39 predicted proteins | sample LakKivSesite48cm_FD_114535 | JGI IMG/M metagenome (GOLD analysis project Ga0172365, IMG submission 114535) | Sediment microbial communities from Lake Kivu, Rwanda - Sediment site 48cm | ecosystem: Environmental > Aquatic > Freshwater > Lake > Sediment | place: Rwanda: Western Province, Lake...
CTCCGTCGCCGTGGCGGCTCCCTCCTCGAGCGCCTTGGTCGCCTCGTTGCGCCAGGGCATGAGGAGCCGGTTGACCAGGCAGCCAGGGCACTCCTGGACGACCACCGGGAGCTTGCGCAGGCTCTCAGCAAACATGACCACGTCGTCCACCGTCTCCTGGCCGGTATCCAGGCCGGGGATGACCTCGACCAGCTTCATCACGCTGGCGGGATTGAAAAAGTGCATGCCGACCACCTTGTGCGGCCGCTTGGTAGCCGCCCCCATCTCGGAGATGGAAAGCGCAGAGGTATTGCTGGCAATGATCGTCTGTTCCGGGCAGACCCCATCCAGTTCCTGGAATACCTTCTTCTTGATCGCCATCTTCTCCGGTACAGCCTCGATGATGATGTCCACGTCCCCAAACTCATCGTAATTTAGAGTCGGCGTGATCAGGCTCAGTTTGGACTCCATATCGCCGGCACTCATCTTCCCCTTGTCTACCCGGCGCTGGTAGATGGAGCGAGCTTTCTCCATCCCCTTGTCCAGCATGGCCTGGTCCACGTCCTTCAGCACCACCGGCAAGCCGGAGAACGTGACGACCTGGGCAATCTCGCCCCCCATCGTTCCTGCGCCGACTACTGCGGCTTTAAATATATACATGTCTGTTACCTCCTTCTAGTTTCCCAATCTACCAGTCTACAGCGGAATGCGCTCCAGAATCAAACAGCCACCCTGGCCGCCACCGACGCACATCGTGTCTATGCCGTAGCGGGCATTCCGCCGCTGCATCTCGTTGGTCAGCGTGGCGACCAGCTTGGCGGCCGTGCAGCCCACCGGATGCCCCAGCGCGATCGCGCCACCATTGACGTTGACCTTGTCCAGGTTCCAGTTGTGCCCCTGGGCCTCCATCTCTTTGCCATCGGCCAGCACCTGGGCGGCGAAAGCCTCGTTCAGTTCGATCAGGTCAATATCATCCAGGCTGAGACCAGCCCGCTTGAGCGCCTTGGGCATGGCAAAAGCCGGGCCAATGCCCATATAGGCCGGGTCCACCGCCGCGTACGCATACGTGACGATGCGGGCCGTGGGCTTGAGACCCAACGCGTTCGCCTTCTCCGCTGTGCAGACGATCAGGGCGGCCGCAGCGTCGGAGATGGGGCAGGCATTGGCCGGGGTAACGGTGCCGCCATCTTTCTTGAAGACAGTTGGATACAGGGCTGCCTTCTGCACCGTCAGGCCGGGGTTGATCGTCTCGTCCTGCGTGATCTTCTCTCGCGCCACTTCCTGGCCGGCCACCTTCTTGACTATCTCGACAGGGACGATTTCATCGTCGAACTTACCCATGCGCTGGGCCATAAACGCCTTCTTGTGCGACTGGACGGCATATTTGTCCTGCTCCTCGCGGGAGAGGTTGTACTTTTCCGCCAGGTTCTCGGCCGTGCGGCCCATGATTTGCCCGCAGATGGGGTCGGTGAGCCCTTCCCACAGACCGTCGGTGAGCTCCGCGTGGCGGAGTTTGTAGCCCCAACGGGCCTCCTTGAGCAGGTAGGGGATATTGCTCATACTCTCCGCGCCGCCGCACAGGAAAACTTCCCCATCTCCCGCCTGGATGGCCTGGTAGGCCGAGGTAATGGACTGCATACCCGAGGCACAGTTACGCTGAACGGTGAAGGCGGGCACATGAATGGGTACCCCGGCCATCAGCGCCGCCACCCGGGCGATGTTGGCTGCATCGGAGGGCTGACCGATATTGCCCAGGATCACCTCGTCCAGCACGGCCGGGTCCAGCCCTGTCCGCTCGAGCACCGCCCGGAAGACGAGCGCGGCCAGGTCCTGAGCCCGCTGGCTGCGCAGCGCACCGCCGTGGGCTCCCACCGGCGTGCGCACCGGACTGACAATCACTACTTCCTTCACTTATGCACCTCCTTTTTGCTGATTAAAGGGACGTTCGCAAACCCCGGATCACTGTCTCTAAGGCCGCTTGATAAAGCGCCTCGCGTTCCATGCCCAAAATCTCCCGGCGCAGCGGATGCTCCATCAACTCCAGTGCACCATTCAGTGTTGCCCACAGCGTGGCAGCAGCCTGCCGGACATCGCAGCGGTTGAACATGCCGTCCTCAATCCCCTGCTCCACAGCCCGAACTACCCAGTTTAGCCCCTCCATGCTGGCTTCTAGCACTTCCTGATAAAGTTCCGGGGTGACGGTTTCCCGGAACTGCCCCCGGTCCATTGCCATCAGGAAACGAAAATAGATAGGCTCCTGCTTGAAGAATTGAAGATAGGCCCAGCCCAGCCGCTGTAACCGCTCGTCAGCCAGAACGGATTTATCTGCTATATAGGCTTGTTCCAGTTCCTCGATCAGCTCGTCCAGCCCCTCTAAAAGTAAATGAGCAAGGATCGTTTCCTTGCTCTCAAAATACAAGTATACGGTACCCTTGCTGACTTCCGCTCGCTCAGCCACGCTATCCACAGTGGCGCGGTGGAAACCATACTCAAAGAAAACCTCGCGGGCAGCCCGAAGAATGGACTGCCGCCGTTCTTCCTTTTCCCGCTCACGACGTGCTCGCGTCGTCACATGGTCACCTTTATGCTAACTCGTGGTCATTAACTGACTTGTAGTCATTATATAACGAAAAGCCAGCGCTGTCAATACCTTGATGAAAGTTTTAAGGTATGTTTTTGCCTGAGCAAGCAAGATGCGGTATAATGAGGCTAATCTATTAGCGAGGTCAAGATGATCAATCGTTCTCCCAAGACAATAAGCCCAGGCCAGGCTCGTATCAGTGCGCTTCGTGAGGGGTTGACCAACCTCACCCGCACCATCGCCCGGCATCGTGGAGCCGACGCGTTGTTAGCGGATCTCTCTCAGCATCTGGTGGCCCTCCAGGACCTGCTGGCGCGCCTTGAACAGGATCTGACGACCCAGGCAAGCGAGCAGGACGAATTGGATGCCTTATATGATATCTGCCAGGCCATCGGGTCATCGCTGGACCTGACGGAGGTCCTGAATGAAGTCATGGACCAGATCATCCGCCTGACAGGGGCCGAGCGCTCATTCCTGATGCTCATAGACCCGGCTACAGGTGAACTGGAATTCCGGGCTGCCCGTAATATGGACCGCGAGACCATCGCTTCATCCTCGTTTGAGATCAGCCGAAGCATCGTCAAGCAGGTGGCAACCAGTGGTCAACCTGTCCTCACGACCAACGCGCAGATGGATCCGCGTTTCAAAGCACAGGAGAGCGTCATTGGCTATAACCTGCGCTCCATCCTGTGCGTGCCACTCAGAGTTCGCGGGCGGATCACTGGTGTGATCTACGCCGACAACCGGATTCTCACCGGCCTCTTTTCCGACCGGGATCGCGACCTGCTCACGGTTCTGGCTGGTCAGGCAGCGGTGGCAATCGAGAACGCTCTCTTGTTCCAGAGCGTTGCCAACGCGAAAGCATTGATGGACAACGTCTTCGCCTCTATCACCAGCGGCGTGATCACTACCGACGTTCAGGAGCAAATCACGCTCTTCAACCGGGCTGCCGAGCGCGTCTTGCGCGTGCCCTCAACCGTCATCGTCGGCTCGCGCCTGGCCGATGCCCTTCCGGCGCTGGCGGACGCGCTGAAGCCAATAGTAGACCAGGTCAAGACCTACGGAGAGCCGGTGGTAGAGTACGAAAGTGAAATATCGCTCCCCGGCTCTGGCCAGGTTCACCTGCGCACCAGCCTCTCTCCTTTAAAAAACACCAACGATGAGACACAAGGTACGGCTATCGTGATAGATGATCTCACGGAACAACGCCGACTGGAATCGCGCTATCAGTTGTTCCAACGCTACCTTCCACCGGCTGTCATCGAGCGGCTGCCGATTGATCCGCACGAGCTGAAACTGGGTGGGCAGCGCCAGGAGATCACCAGCCTGTTTGCAGACATCCGTGGTTTCACCAATTTCAGCCGGCAGCACGACCCCGAGGCATTGGTAGATGTGCTCAACCAGTACCTGGCCGTCGGCGCCGGGGCAGTACTGGCTGAGGAGGGGACGCTCGACAAGATCATGGGCGATTGTATCGTCGCTTTTTTCAACGCGCCCCTTGCCCAGTCTAATCACGTCCTGCGCGCAGTGCGGGCAGCGCTGAAAATACGGGAAGGCATCGCCCTGCTCCACGAGCAGATACCCTCATCCTATTGGCTTGATTACGGGGTGGGCCTCAACGTTGGCGACGCAGTCGTGGGCAACGTCGGCACCGCCCAGCAGATGAACTACACGGCCATTGGCTCTAGCGTAAACCTGGCAAGCCGTTTGCAAGAGGCTGCAACACCAGGCCAGATCCTGCTTTCCCACACTGCTTACCAGCGAGTAAAAAAGTACGTCGTGGTCCAGGCGGTCTCGCCCATAAAAGCAGCCGGCTTCACCGAGTTGATCACCGCATACGAATTACTGGGATTGCGGGAGTAACCCGCATAGAGCAAAACGTGCGGATGTTCCTGACCTTTGTCCACACCCTGGTCGCCCTTTGGTTGGCGATCTATGGGCTGAACTCTTTTGTTCTGGCATTTCTCTACCTGCGCCATCGACGGACAGTTGCTTCCACCTCACCCGCAGACCGGTCCATCTTGCCGGCTGTCACCGTGCAGGTGCCGGTGTACAACGAATTCCATGTGGTTGAGCGGGTGATAGACGCTGTCGCTGCGCTTGATTACCCCCGCGACCGTCTGCACATCCAAATCCTGGACGATTCAACCGACGAGACGGCCCAATTGGCCCAGGCAAGAGCGGCATTACACCGCGAGCAGGGGGTAAACATCGCAGTTGTGTGGCGGCCCGACCGCTGTGGCTTCAAGGCCGGGGCACTCGACTGGGGCCTCTCCCAGGCCTCAGGCGAGTACGTCGCCATCTTCGACGCCGACTTCTGTCCCCATCCCAATTTCCTACTCAGGACGATTCCCCACTTTCTGGCGCGTCCACGATTGGGGCTGGTTCAGACACGCTGGTCGCATCTCAACGCCGATTACTCTCCCTTGACCCGCGCTCAGGCGCTGGCATTCGACGGCCATTTCGTCGTAGAACAGACCGCGCGGAACCGTGCTGGATTGTTGATGGGTTTTAATGGTGCGGCTGGAGTATGGCGCCGGCGTTGCATCGAGGAGTCCGGTGGTTGGCAATCCGATACCCTGTGCGAGGATCTGGACTTGAGCTATCGTGCTCAATTGGCTGGTTGGGAATGCCTCCATCTGCCAACAGTGGACACGCCAGCCGAGATACCTCCCCAGATTGCGGCCTTCAAGCAGCAGCAGGCCCGGTGGGCACAGGGGTCTGTACAGACCTTACGCAAATTGAGCGGCTCCATCCTGCGCAGCCGAAGGCTGGGGTGGAGACAGAAGGGCATGGCGCTGGTATACCTGAGCAGTTATATGGCCCACGTGCTGATGGTCGTGCTCCTGTTGGTCTCACTTCCCCTACTGCTGGTGCCCGATCCTACACCGCTCCCGCTCAGCGGCCTGGGACTGATGTGCCTGGGACCGCCGTTGGTCTACGCCATCTCTCAGCAGCAGTTATACCCCGATTGGGGCCGACGGCTGCGGGTCTTTCCACTGTTGGTACTGGTTGGCATCGGCATCGCGTGGTGCAGTGTGCAGGCGGTGTGGCGTGGCCTGGCTCACTGGGGTGGCACATTCGTCCGCACACCCAAGTTCCGGCTCGAAGGAAGTGCCGGTCGCTGGGCCACCAGCAGCTACCGGTTGCAAACCGGTAGCTGCATCATTGGCGAGATTGCGCTGGCGTTCTATGCGTTGGCCACGGCCTGCACGGCTTACGCCCTCGGGCGCTATGGATTGATCCCCTTCATGTTGCTGTACGCTGCCGCGTTTGGGACTGTGGCAGGGATTGGACTGGCCCAGGCAGGCGCGCCTCACCGCACCTAACCGCTGCCTACCGCGCGCCGTCCCTCCCAGAATGCCTCCCGGTTCAACCCTGCGTACTTGGGCGGGACGCGCCGTTCAATGACCGCCAGCCACGTCTCTGGCGATACGTCCAACCGCTTGGAAAGCGCGCCCAGGAGGACGGTGTTGGCCAGCCGGGAGTTGCCAAGCCGCTCGGCAATAGCGAGACCCTCCACCACCGCCACGTCGTCGGTCCGGGCACGCGCAGTGCCCAGAATGTCCTCATCGGGTGGGTATACTGCATCTCCCACCGTGACCGACAGCGGTGGGATGTGCTGGTAGTTGATGAGCACGCTTCCCCCAGGACGAAGCCACTCGATCCAGCGGGCTGCTTCCAGCAGTTCGGTGGCGATCAAGTAGTCTACTGTGCCTTGCTCGGCCAGGGGAGCTGCAACCTCTTCACCCCAGCGGACGTGACTTTCGACCACGCCACCGCGTTGGGAGAAGCCGTGCACCTCGGATTTCTTGGCGTCGTACCCTGCCTCCAGCCCGACCTCAGCGACGATGTCGGACGCCGTCAGGATGCCTTGCCCGCCTACACCGACGAAGAGAAAGTTGACGGTCTTCTTGTTCATCACTGCGCCTCACATCAAGTCATTGGCGAGCAGCAGCTCTTCAACCTCGACAAGGAACTGCAAGAGAGGCCGCGGTGAAATCCCTTCCGGTACTGGCTGGTGCACACTTGGAGCGCCAAATGGATGGAGATGCCACGTGCCACCCTCGCCATCGCGGGCATAGAGCCGCTCACGGCCCTGGATCAACACCAGGCTGAAGCGGCCCGTTGCTTCGCTCAAAAACACCTGTACGAACAATGCCTCGCTGATGATCAGACGCAACCGGATGGCCTCATCAGTCCGTTCGGCCTCACTGCGCTGAATAAACCAAAAGCGCCGCTCACTTTCTTCGAGTTCGACGAGCAGGTCGTCAATGGTCATAAGCGACAACACCAAGAAGTTCGGCCAGCCGGCGGCGCATTGTCGTTATACCGTCTATGGCCAGATCCCACTCAATGGCGTCCGATTCGACATTCCACTCAAAGTTATGCTCCCGGACAACGTTGCGGCGCTCAAATTCATCGAAACCCATGCCATATTTCTCTTGTAGCCGCCGGTCGGTTAAACTGTAGAGAGCCAGCCGCCGCCTATATTCCTTCACCAGCAACATACGCAACTTGCTGTCCAGGTCAGGTGCATCTGACGGCAAGCTCTTAAGGTGTTCGGCCGTTTGCTCTGAAACAACCAGTCTCGTGTCCATTTTTTCCTCCTGCTAACGACGTGGCAAATTATACCACAAACAGCAGAGCAGAGGCTATTCCTTCGTCTGGTACACGGCTTTCCGTGGGCAGACCTGCAGGCAGACGGTGCAGCCGGTACACAGGAGCGCGTCAATCTGCGCCTTGGGATGCTTTGTCTTTGCGTCTATTTCGTCTGACTTGAGGATGGCTGGGCAACCAACGCGGAAGCAGAAACCGCAGCCGTTGCAGACACCGAAATCCACAGCAACGACTGGACGACGCTGGAAACGCGGCGTGAAGACGCAGGCTCCGTTGACGATAATCACGGTGGGCCGGCCCTCGATCGCCGTCGCCTCCTGGATGGCCTGTTCGATTCTCTTGACGTCCAGCGCATCCACCACCCACAGGTCCTCGACACCCATGGCTCGCACCACGGATTCGATGTCAATGGCCTGGGTGGTCTCCCCTTGCAGCGTGACGCCGGTTGCAGGGTTGTCCTGCCCGCCGGTCATAGCCGTCGTGCCGTTGTCCAGGATCATCGTACAGGCTGTACCCCGGTTGTAGATGATGTTGGCCAGTTCAGGTAAGCCAGCGTGGAAGAAGGTGGAATCGCCGATGGTGGCAACGATCTTGTCGGGACAACCCGCCTGCCTGGCCCCATGGGCCATGCCGATGCTTGCCCCCATCGAGATCAGCATGTCCATTTCCTCGAAGGGAGGCAGGACCCCAATGGCATAACAGCCGATGTCCCCCGCCACCAACAGCTTCCGTTTCCGCAGGTTGAAATAGACGGAACGGTGGGGACAGCCGGGACAGAGAGCGGGGGGACGGGGGGGGATCGAGATGCTGGAGGTTAGAGGTTGGAGGTTGGAGGTTGGAGGTTGGAGGGGCAATGCTGCTTTGATGGCGCCCTGGCGGACCAGCGCCAGTGACAACTCTCCGGTTGCCGGGAAAAGTTCTTTGCCGGTGACCTCAAGTCCTAGCGCACGGACCTGTTCTTCGATGAAGGGATCCAGCTCCTCCACGACAATTAGCGTCTCGACCTCGGCGGCAAAGTCGCGGATCATCCTCACCGGCAGCGGATAGGTCATCCCCAGTTTGAGGAACGAGAAGCCGGCGAAGACCTCGCGGGCATACTGATAGGCCACACTACTGGTGATGATACCGACACGCCTATCTCCCCATTCCACCCGGTTGAGCGGACTCGTCTCGGCGTATTCGGCCAGGGCAAGCACGCGGGCCTCGACTTCCGGGTGACGCAGCCGCGCATAGGCCGGGATCATCACGTACTTGCGTGGTTTGCGCTCGAAAGGAGGCAGAGTGCCCGTTTCCCGTGGTTCATCAGCGGGCATCTTTACTTCGACCGCGCCTTTGGAGTGAGAGATGCGCGTAGTGGAACGCAACATCACCGGCGTGTCGAACTGCTCGCTCAGTTCGAAGGCGAAACGAGTGCAATCCTTCGCTTCCTGGCTGTCGGCTGGCTCCAGGCAGGGGAATTTTCCGAAGCGGGCGTAGTGGCGGTTGTCTTGCTCGTTCTGGGAGCTAAAAGCGCCTGGATCATCAGCGCTGACCAGCACCAGCCCTGCCCCCACACCTGTATAGGAGAGGGTCATCAAGCTGTCGGAGGCGACGTTCACGCCGACGTGCTTCATCACTGCCAGTGCGCGCGCCCCGGCGAAGGAGGCCCCAACGGCAGCATCCAGCGCCACTTTCTCGTTGGCGGCCCATTCGGCTTTTACGCCAGCATACTGGGCCAGCGCGGGCAGAATCTCTGTACTGGGAGTGCCTGGATACGCAGTCGCATATCTGACGCCAGCCTCCCACGCACCCAGTGCAATGGCCTCGTTACCCGAAAGCAGACGTTTCACTGCAGCGGATGGTCCTGTTACCTTCATTTTCAATCTGCTCCTCCGTTGGGATAAAAAACGAGGGCGGCCCGTTTAAGGCATCCCTCGTTCTCTTACGTTACAGCCACTGCCTACCGACCTCGCAGACGAATACGTACCTCACGGCAACGCGGACATTCGATGCCCACGTACTCGGTGCCACAAGTCCGGCAGACCTTGGGGGTAAGGGGGCGCTCATCATCCAGTGGGGCCACGATCAGGACAATCTCCTGACCATCGTACCCGGCCAGCCACTCATTCAACTTTGCGTCGTTCACCATCCAGCGACCATCTGCTGCATTACGGTGCAGGCGTCCTTCGATGACGCCTGAGCCCAATTCGTAGGCGGCTGAAACCAATTCGCGGATGCTGGCCTTACGGTACGCTGGCATAGATTCTTCTTTCGTGTGGCGGGATTATAACCCGGCCGTTCACTTCTGACAAGCGAAACGTGATGCGTGAAACGTGAAACGTGATGTGTAATGCGTAAGTTGAGTATAGTTTATGGTTGGTCGCGTTCGACGGTTCTGCGGAGTACGCGGAAGTGGTCAAAGTCGCGGGCGACGACCGTCTCGGGAAAAACGGATTGTGCTTCCTCAATCACTTCCGCCTCGCGGTAACGGCGTGAGACGTGAGTCAGTACCAGCCGATAAACCCCTGCATCCCGGGCCAGGCGAGCTGCCTGCGCCGCCGTGAGATGAGCGAAACGATAGGCCATATCTGCTTCACGCCGCAGGTACGTCGCCTCAATGACCAGCATGTCGACCTCGTGCACGGCCGGCTCCAGGCCATCGGTCCGGCCAGCGTCACCCACGTAGGCCAGGCTCGCGCCCGGCCGCGACGGGCCGAGCACGTCGTCGGGGTGAATCACGCGGCCATCCGAGAGTGTCACGGGCTCCCCAGCCACCAAACGCCGTCGCTCTGGACCCCATGGCACGCCCAACGCCTCCGCCCGCTCATTGAGGAACGGGCGATGGGGTTTTTCGCGAAATAGATACCCCAGGCTGGGCCCTCGATGGGCCACCGGAAACGCTACCACCTCGAAGGTATCATCCTCCAGGATCACCCCGGGATGCACCTCGATGAGGGCAATCTTGATCGGAGCCTCGCCGCCTCGCAGCACGACGCTGTAGAGTAGATCGTGCACCCGCTCCAATGCCCAACTGCCACCACAGATCTCGATATGGTCAATCGCTTCCCAGCGAGCAAAGGTGGAAATTAGCCCACCCAGGCCAAGGATGTGATCGAGGTGGCCGTGGGTGAGAAGAATTCGATTGAGTCGCTTGAAACCCAGGCCACTGCGCAGAATCTGTCGCTGCGTCCCTTCGCCACAGTCCACCAGAAAACGATAGTCCTTATACAGGATGATCTGCGCCGAAAGCCCACGATGGATCGAGGGAGCCGACGCCGAAGTGCCCAGAAAGACAATCTCAATCACACTCCCTCCTTGTCACATTACAATCAGTGTGCCTGGTGTCCCTGGCTCGCCCTCCACGCGGATGCCACGCACCAGAAACTGTTGCACGACCCACACGTTGGTCAGCAAGTGCTGGGATACCTGCGAAGTACTCACATAGGATTCTCCCTCCGCCAGGACCATCGGCAACACCAACTGATCGGCCACATGCGGGTCGGCCGGGGCACCGGAGCGATGATGGGCCAGGAGCTCCTCGCAGGCTGTCTCGGCCACGCGCTCGGCCGGCAACCCCTGGCGTCCATAGGCGGTGAAGCCGGCAAGAGCCTGCCCGTACTCAGCAAACAAAAAGATCCCTGCCCCTGGTCCGGCCCCGTTCAGCCGGCGGGGCTCCACCTGTGCCCGGAGCCCTGCCTCCGCGAGCTTGTTGTGGGCGCGGACAGCCATGCGCTGCGGGATGTGAGATGGCAGGTTCATCACTACCGCCGTTCCCCACATCCGCTGTAGTTCCCCCCGCTCGGTCAACACGATTGGGCGCAGCGGTCCTTTCCGCCCCCCAATCCGCACCTGTATTTCTCCACCACCTGCCGGGTAAAACCCCCAGCGCACCAGCTCCACCTGTGCGCGCACGCCCATCTGCGCTGCCAGGGGCAGGAAGACGTGCTCCAGGTAGGATACCGATGGCGCCCACGGCGCGTGCGTCCCGCCTCGTAACGTCAAATGTGAGTCTCCTTCCGCAAGCGCCAACGGCAGGAGTACCGTCTGCAACACCAGGCTCACCGACCCGGCGCTGCCACCATGAGCCGTTTCAGTTACGTCGAAGGCGTACTGGCCGGCGCACGGTGGCCCTCCCGGGATAAAGGCGAGCGCCTGAGAGCCTAACTCGTCCCCTTCCAGGCGCGCCCCACACACGGCCGCAGCCGCTCGCACGGCGGCGAGGTGTTGAGGGCGGAGGCCCGGCTTCTGGCGTCCGGCCCGGATGCGTTCGATGCGTGTGGGCTGTCCGGTGAGAGTTGCCAACGTGAGGGCAGTGCGCAGCACTTGCCCCCCGCCTTCACCATACGAGCCGTCAATCACTACCATCCGCAGCCACTACTTTCACGGCCATCCTCCCGCAGGTTACTATTTCGGCCAAACCTGCGGGAGGTTGAACAATTATTTCTCCATGTCACGCAGCGCCTCGTAGGCTGGACGCAGATGGACCTCGGGCCAGCCCGGTTCGGTGATCGCCCACCAATACTGCTCGTTGTCCTCGGTCCACTCAGGGTCGGCGATGGAGATTACTGTCATCAATCCGATCCACGGCGCCCAATGTCCCCTGGCATAACGGAAAGCCCGTACCAGGTAGTCGGCCTTTTGCTCCTCTGTCACGGCAAACCAGGCGTAATTGGGATGGACGGGGTCGCTGGTCCACCCCATCTCCAGAACCGCCACCTGCTTGTCGCCGTCGCCATAGCGGACCATGATCTCACGCATGTCCTCGACGTGGCGAAAACAGAAGAAGCGATGGCCATCGTGTTTCCTGGCGACTTCCTCCGGTGAGATTTCGGGAGGATAAAGAAAGCCAGGCGCGTGTACCCCCAACAAGTCAAAGTAGGGGGCAGCGCCGGCCTCGTACATACCGGCGAGGTAGTCGGCGTCCGGCATAGCCTCAGGCGGGCCGTTGCCGGTCGGCGACAGCCCGGCCGAGATGACCAGCGCAGCCGGATCGGCGGTCTTGATGCCAATGTAACACACGCGCAGCAGTTCGACGTACCCGGCCGGGTCGGGCACTCCACCTCCCCACTCACGGGCCAGGTTAGGTTCATTCCACACCTGGTAAGCCCGCACTTGCCCCTGGTAGCGGTCAGCCAGCACGTGGCAAAAATCACCAAAGTCCTGCGGGTTCTCTGGGGGGCCGTTGTTGGAATTGGTCCCTTTGGATATGATCGTCCACACTGGCTCATGGTCGAGGCGAAAGAGCACGTTCAGGCCCAATTGTTCTGCATCGGCGACGATACGGTCGGTAAAATACCAATCGTAGTGGCCTTTGGCTGCCCCTTCGACGTCTCTCCAACTGACGTGCTGCTTGACCCAGGTGAAACCGGCGTCGCGGATCAACTGCATGTCGCGCCTGGCCGTCTCCTCGTGCCACCACAGGGAAGCCTGCATGCCGTACTCGGGCGATGCCAGGCGCGTGCGAGGCCACGAGGTGGGGGTGGGAGGCGCAGTCAGCGCGGGAGAAGGTGCGGGGAAAACTCCTAATCCCTGATCCCTGCTCCCCAATCTCAGCGCCAGAAACGAAAAGCCCAGAACCAGGAGCCCCAACCCCAGTGACACAAGCCAGGCCATGGGACGCTGTCTATGGGATGAGGCTCGCTCGTCTGTCATTTGTCACTTGTGATCCGCGATTTGCGATTTGCGATTTGCGGATTTGCGATCTGCGATTCGCTATTCGCCATTCGCCATTCGCTTCAGGGCTTCTCCATCGCACCAATTGCACCATAGGCCGGGCGAGCGACGCCCTGGAAGTCAATGATCGCATAGGGAGCGTTGGGGTCTTGTGGTCCATTGCCCAACTGTGAGTAGTTCAGGTTCCAGAGAAAGGCCAGCCGCACGAAGCCCCACTGGCGCATCAACTGGAACGCCTCCACGTCCCACTGCGCCTGCTCCGCCAGTGTGTTGTCCAGTGCGAACTCGAATCTTGGCGGGTAGCCGTCAAACCCTTCCGCAGTGGCCCAGCCGAACTCTGTGATACAGAGCGGCTTGTCGTCCCCGGCAGCAACGATGCGGTCGTGGTAGCCCCACAGCGTGGACTTGAAGGACCAACTGTGGTCGGGATTGTCGAAAGGGCCACGGAACGTCGCCGACGGATCGTTGTATCCCTCGTCCCACGCCACGTTGGGCGGCATGTTGATCCCATTGTGATGTGCGCCCACACAGTCACAGTAGTTCAGGAAACCGGCCGCGACCATGCGGTCGAAGTAAGCGAAATCATCCATGTAAATGGTGCGAGCTGGATTGTTGGGGTCGGTGGCCGTAGCCCCCACTGGCGAAAGCGCGCCGCTGATGACGATGATGTTGGGGTCGCGGCTCTTGATGGCCTGGTAGGCCAGCCGCAGCATCTCGACGTACTGTGCAGCGTTGACCCCCTCGGCGGTGTCCCACTCGCGATCCAGGTTTTGCTCGTTCCAGACCTCGATTGCGTGGATGCGGCCCTGGTAGCGGTCTACCAGGCGGCCCAGGAAATCGGCAAAGCGGGTCAGGTCGTCCGGGGGCGCGCCTTGCACGTTGTCGTCGAAGTAAGTGCGTGTCCAGTGCGGTGCGTCCACCACGCTGAACATGATTTTGATGCCCCGCTGGGTGGCGGCATCCACTACCCAGTCGAACCCACTCCAGTCCATCTGGCCTGGACTGCCCTCGAAGTTAGACCACTTTACCTGTTGCTTGACCCAGCCCAGGCCGAGGCTCTGCACCTGGCCCATCATGTAATCCACATCCCCTCCGCCTGTACCGTTGATGGCAATGCCATACCCGAAAACTTCCTCTACCTGCGCCACGGTCGGAAGCACAGCGGCAGTTGTGGGAGTCGGCTGGACGACAGTAGGCTCCGCGGTAGAAGTGGCAGCCTCAACGGTAGGTGTAATTTCTGCCACTTGCTCGCTGCTCTGGCTACCAGGACCGAACCAACCGTACCACGTGCAGAATCCGCCGATGATGACGAGAACGAGCCAGGCGGCGATGGCGACGTACAGCCCCTTGCCGCTCAGCCCTCTGCTGCCGCGAGAAAAACTAGACATTGGAATCCTCCTTAATCAGGGCTTTGATGGCATGCAGAAAACCTTCTGCAGCCCCGATGGCTTTCTCTGCGTCTTGCTTGGACACGTGGACAGTTGCCCCATAGTCACCAATACTGCGCAATTCGAAAAGCCAGTTCAGATCCTTGCCGTGCTGCTTGTCCAATTTGCCCGTTTTGACGAACCTTTGGTGTATAGACGCGATCACACCACTGTGCTTACCAAATTCCAATCCTTCGCGGAGTAAGATGGCCGTTGCAGCATAAAAAGCGGCGTAATACGCACGCGAGGCCGCAAAGTCGTAATAGCCACCAGCAACCAATTCCTTGGCTGCCTGAATAGATTTCTCGGCCCGTTCCAGGCTTGCTGCTATTTCCTCCGCATGCTTCAGCGTCATAGAAACAGCCCCTCTCTTCTGGCATTCCGATAAAGCTGAATACCTCCGTACTCAAACTCATCAATTGCAGCAGGCTGGGCAGAAATAAGCCATTCCGATTCAAGTTGTATAGGATAGAGCAGGTCTATGATTCGTCGAAGTTCTTGAAAATAGTCAAATGGCTTACTTAGCAAAACGAGCAGATCAATGTCACTTACTGGGCTTGCCTGGTTACGAGCCACAGACCCATACAAAACCAGGCCCTTAAACCGGGGGCCATAGTGACTTTCCAGAACGCCTTTACACCTGTGGGCTATTTCGTTTGTCGATGCCATTTGAATATGCCCCACGTATCTCGCCACGTCAACCGTTGTGCGCTGCTGGCGTCAATCCCAGCCGACGACGCATCTCTGCACTGGAGATTCCTCCTTCTGCCTTCTGCCGCGCTCGCGACTGCTCAATCAGGGCAGGAAATTGGGGGTGAGTGCTTAGCGCCACTGTCTCCATGTCTCCAATCGGCACCGATGCAATGACAGGTTCCCCGTCAACAGTCAGAATTATCGGCTCTTTCGTCTTCATTGTTCCAGTCTTACAGCGAACTCAGCCAGGTTTTTCCAGTTATTACGCATTTCATCAGCGGTCATGGCGTCAAGAAACCTGATGACTCGCCGCAGCATTTCACCAGGCTCCAGTTGCTCGGATACGATTACTCCACTGTGCTCTTTGCCCGCAAACCACAAATCCTCAAAGATCGGCGTGAAATCGCGCGCGTTGCAGGTGAGCAAAGTGCGGCCTTGACTTGCGGCAAATGCTATATGTTCCGCATCGGATGCCTCAGCCAGGCCAACTTCGTGGGCCGAAACAGCGTCGTAACCTCGCGTGCGCAGAGTACGGGCCAGTTTGGGCGTGATGTCGGCGTCAGTATAGATTCTTATGACAAGCTCGCCGTTTGTGGCCTTTTCCATAGCGCTTCACGGTTGTCGCCAATATATTGCTCGATTTCCTTCTCGTGCTCGTAGCCGTAACTCAGGGCATCGTAGACCTGGGCCAATGTCAATACACCGTCAAAATCCTCGACAATTTGCTGAGGAGATCGGCCCAGCAGGGCTTGCTCTACGACGGTCTGCACACTCACTCCTGTACCGCGTATGGTCGGACGGCCACCGTGAACACCTTCGATACGCACAATGTGCGGATGTTCGGTGCGAATGGTAGGACGACCTGCCTGAATCAGGGACTCGATTCTGCTTTTCAGAGCCTGAATCTCATCGCGCAGATCGCGGAGTTCACCATAGACCTTTTGAGCATCCAGTTGCACTGTCATTTTGCCCTCCTCAACCCTTGCGAAGGCGGCAAAACCTTCGCAGGGGTGACATATCAGCGCGTGCCCAGCACGTTGTGGAGCGCGTCGCAGGCCGGGCAGCCCCCGCCAGGACGGATGATGGCGTAGCCACCCTGGGGATCGCCGTTCCCAGGACCACAATCGTAGCGAGTAAAGTCCACGTTCCAGACGATGATCAGCCGTACCTTGCCGCTGGCGGCTGCCTGGCTGGTTGCTTCAGCCAACCACTGAGCCTGCTGAGCGACGGTTGTGTTGGCTGCCCACAGGAAATTGCCGGGCAATTGGCAATAGCCTTCGGGGCTCAGGTACCCCATTTCGGTGAAGATGACCTTGCGCGCACCACCAAACGAGCCGTAGTATAGATCTACCATTGTCCAGAAGTACCAGGAGTAGTGGTCCCCTTGCGGGGAACCACTGCGTTGCGCAGGAGGAACAATGCCTGAGTTATAGTGTGCCCCCACGTAGTCCATACAAGAGGCAGCACCAGCGGCAGCCATGCCCTGTAAAAAGACATCGTCGCCCCAGTGATAGGGAGGATTGTGCCAGGTTGGCGAGAGGGCTGCACTGACTACTGCCGTATTCGGGTTGGCGGCCTTGATAGCGCTATAAGCTGCACACAGGAGTCGCGTGTAGGCTGCCGGGTCAATATTACCAATCTGCCACTCCCGTTCGATGTTAGGCTCGTTCCAGATCTCAATAGCATCCGCTCCAGCCGCGGCCAGGCTGGCGAACCACCTGGCGTAATCGTTGACGAAACTGCCTTTTGTCACGTCTTGTGGGCTTCCCAAAGCTCCCAGCAGGATCTTGAAACCATTAGCATGGGCCTCGTTAATGATCCCGGCTGCATCTTGGTTATAGCGCACTTGCACCTTGACCCAGTTCATCCCAGCATAGTGCATTTGACTGGCGTAGCCGTACGTCATGATGTGCCCCCCCAGTTCGAACGAACCACCGCTGACCGGTGGGGGAGGTGCAGAAGGCGGCGGCGCTGTCGCTTCTCCGGCCAGGATCACCACTGTAAGATTGGTACCAAAGGCCCCTTCCGCCGTCTTCATCTGCCAGACGCCAGTATAGCGACCAGCCTGAGCCGGAGCCTTCATCTTCACGGTGACGTCCTTCTGTTCGCCCGGCGCTAAGGCACCCACCGGGACACTCGCTGCCGCGTCCATCTGCGTCCCGCTGGAGAAGGCCAGCACAGTATCCTCCGGCCAGGCGCACGTCCCGGCATTACGCACGCGCCACGTCTTCTCGAATTCTTTTCCGTTGTCGAATTGTGTGTTGTCCGGGACGGTCACGTCGGCCACGTAGGCAGCGTTGAGGCACGTGGCAGTCACTTCTTCCGTAGGCTCCTCTACCGTCGGCGTAATCGTCGTCGTAGACGTCACCTCTGGCGTGACCACGGGTATCGGTGCGCCCACTGTGATGGCCACAGACCCATGATCGAAGCCGGCGATCGTCGCGTTGACGGTGTACGTGCCGGTCGTCGCCAGCACTGCCCAGGTATATCCTGGCGCAGTGAGGGGTGAAATCTGTTGGTCCACCACTGTTGCCGCGTTAGCAGCCGCCCATACGACTTGCACCTGCTGGCTCGCAGGAGAGGGAGCCGCAACGCGATAGCCAGCCACTACGTCCACGACGCCTGGAGCGTTGCCAGGATCGAACAGGTCAGCCACAGCGACGCCGCCCAGGTGGTACCGCTGCGCCCATTGCAGCTTGGTAGCCAGGTTAGTCGCCGTGCCAAGCCAGACGGTGTGGCTTTCCCCGTCGTCGCCCTCGTACTCCAGCCGATACGTGCCCGTTGCCTCCTGCGGCGTGATACTCAACAACTGGCCCGCCAGTCCAAATTCCACCTGGCTGCCCGGTTCAACCTGCGTAACGTCGCCAAAGGCCATCACCTCTCCGAAGGAAGACAGCGCCTGCTCCAGCGAGACATAGTTGACCCCGTCCTGGCTCTGTTCCGCGCTGAGAGAGGAGACCTGCATACGCAGCTTGTAGCGCGGTACCTGTGCGACAGCCCACTCGAGCATTCGTTGCACCTTGCCTTCCCCAACGTAGGTCGCAGGGTCCTCGGGAAACGGCACCTTGACCGCGTCGGCAGTACCACCCAGCTTCGCCCAGTCGTACCCTCCCGTGTCCCAACCGCCATTGGTGGGTGTCGGCGGCGCGACGGCAACCGTCAGTTGTAGCCCCTCGGCGTGCAAAGCGTCCGCCAATGCACGGATGAAACTACTGTAAGCCTCCCGTTCTTCAGGCGCAACCCCCCGGTAGTCCACGTCCACACCGGCGAAACCTCTCGTGGTGCACAGTTGCACGATATTAGCAACGTGCGCCTCCTGAATCTCAGGTATCGTCAGCACGTCGGAAAGTAGTCCCCGATTGATGGTTGCACCGGGAGCCCAGTTACGCAAGCTGGGTAGCATGGCATGGGGCGCGCCTGCATCAGGCTGCGGCAGACTGGCCGGATCGCCGACAAAACCGCCATCCGTGCCCAACAGCAGTCCGGTTGGGTTGACCTCGTCCACCACGCCGGCAGTCGCAGCCGCCGGATTGTCGCCTGGCCCAACGGAGACAGAGACAGTCGGCGTGATCACCCCGGCCTGGACGACCACGATGTAGGCCGGGATATCGGTCACGCGGGCGCGGATAAACTCGTGCTCGGCCACTTCGGTGTGGAGTTCACTGCCCACCCACTTCCACGCCTCACCGGTCCAGGTGTATAGATCGAGCGTCTCCCACGGTTCTGCGTCGTTAGGCATCACTACGTCAATCATCACTGGCTGAGAGACTCTCCCGCGCACGCGCAGTCGGTACAGGGGGCTTTTGACGACGAGATAGTCAGGCAGCGCCTCGACCGCCTGGCGCAGCGCGGCACCTGCCGATCCCTCCAGGAACTCCAGGCGTGGCACCGAGTCCATCCGTACACGTAAACGACCGGCAAACGTCGCCGGGTCCACACTCAGCGTTAATCCATCGGAGTGGGAAACGGAGCCCCTGGCGGCGTCGAGGGTGGTATACCCCATAATGCCCAGCCGTTCCAGAAGCGAGATGGGGGGCAAGAGCAGGACGACGATGACCAGGATCCCGATCACAGCGTAGATCCAGGCCCCAAGGCTGAGCTGCTCGCGAGGCCGGGTCAGCGTGGCTCTGAGTCGTTGGCCAAAAGAAGGAGTTTCACCTGCTTCCGGCATAGTCCTCGCTGTCACGGCAGCAGCGTGTTCTGGCGCTTGCTCCTTCGGCGTGGCCTCCACGACAACTGGCTCCGCGGGCGCCTTTTCCTCCAGCATAGTTCCCACTGCTATAGTACTCGCCGCTTGCAGCCTGGCGCTCTCTTCTTCCGAAACAATCTGCGAGGCTTCGGGCGATGGAGCTACCTCGCCCGGCAGAAGGAAGGCACGTCTCTGCAACTGTTCCTTCAGGTCGGCAAGCGACCTGGATCCGAAGCCCTTTAGTGCGAGCAAGGCCTCATCTCCGTCTTTAAGGGCGGCCAAAACGTCACCCACGGTGTTGATGCCCGCGCGAAGCAACACATTTCGGGCGCGAGCAGGGAGTCCTAGTCCCGTGATGGGAAAGTTGAGCAAAGCGTCTTGCTTTTCCAGCTTCACAGGCTGCTCTTCATGCTGAACGTTGGACAGTGAGTCTGGCATGGGATCTCCTCTTGCGATACTCAGTTTACACCTCGGGGGAACATGACGATAGCAGACCAGGCGTGAAAACGGCGGCACAAAGCCGCCATCCGTATACACCGCCTTCCAGGCCCCGTCCCCCGCCTCAGAAAGCGGCTGGTATTCTAGCACATGCACAGGCTTTTAGCAAACGCCATTTTAACCTACGTTAGCACTTGCCAACCCCAGCTTGTGCATCACCTTGGCCGGGGTGACACGGCGGGCCCGCTGCCACTGCTGGCGCCCCCAACGCCTGAAAGTGTTGAGCGGCTTGCGGCGCTGGCTCTCGGTCATGGCCCACTTGAGAAACTCATAGTCCTGTGTTTTGATCTTTGGCTCGGTCGGATTACGGCGGTAGGAGTCGTAATCGGTGATGCGGCTCAGGCCGTTCTCGACCACATAGTCGTACAGGTCCGTGCCGGGGTGGGGGGTAAAGAAAGCCGGGCTGTAGTAGTCTGGGTCGATCTCCTTCATAAGCTGCAGCGTGTCCATCACTTCTTCTTTGGTCTCAGTCGGCAGCCCCATCATGTAGTTGGCCCAGATGGAGATGCCGTACTTGCGGCAGATGCGGGCTGCCTGGCGATTCTGCTCCACCGTCGTGCCCTTGCGGATGAACTTGAGGACGCGGTCATTGCCGCTCTCGAAACCGATGAAATAGCCGCGCAGCCCGGCCGCACGCATGCGTGCCACCAGGTCCTCATGTTTCACGATGATGTCAGCCCGGCTCTGGCAAAAGAAGGGTTGGGTGAAGCCCCGCGCGGTATACTCCTGAGTGAACTCGATCACCCACTTGCGATCCTCGGTCAGTGTGTCGTCGTGGAACATGAACGAGGCGAAATGATACCGTTCGCGCAGCATCTCCAGCTCGGCGATGACGTTGGCGACGGAACGGCGGCGGGTACGCTTGCCAAAGAGGTAATCCTCTCCCGGCTTACAGAAAGCGCAGTTGTAGAGGCAACCACGCCCGGCGATCAGCGTGACGAAGGGTGGCGGCAGTTCTTCGACGAAGGGCACCTCGGGTGAGTCGAGGTCGTACCCCCACTTCCGCCATTCATCGAGGAACAAATCGCGATCGGCGAAGGGGATGGCGTCCAGGTCGGGCGGCTCGCCGCGCAGCACGCGGTAGGGTGGTGGGTCGCCTCCTTCGATCAAGTGTAACAATTTGGGGAAGGTCACTTCTCCTTCCTGGATCACCAGGTAATCCACGTGGGGAATGCGCAAAGAGTCCTCCAGCGCGATGGTGACGTGGGGGCCGCCGATGACTGTGACGACCTCGGGCTTGACTTCCTTGGCGATGGCGATGGCCTGGCGGGCCGGGTTATAGTCCACGCTCATCATCGTCACGCCGACGACGTCGGGGGCCCGCTCTGCCAGCACCTGGCGGAAGTGATCCCAACCGGAAAGCGCCCGCAGATCGATCAGGTCCACCTGAAACCCCTCAGCTTTGGCTGCAGCGCTGAGGGAGGCCAGGCCGTGGGAAATCCAGCCAGCGTCCATGCCTTGCTTGAGGGACTGGAAGCCGCGGCCGGCGATGCCGGGGTAGATCAATGTCGTCTTGAGAGGCACACGACCCTCCGTTCAGAGAGTTACCCACTGGGGGGACGGATGGAATAAGTACACTGGTGATCGCCCTGAGCGGCCCAGGTAATGCGTTGAGGAGAGGCGCCCAGAAGATGGGTGAGCATCCGCAAGTCCATCTTGCAGACCTCATCATGCTGGCAGACTACCCGCTCGTAAGGGCAATTGGCGATTTGGAGTAGATAGCCGCCATCGTTATGGTGTTCCCAGCGTGCCATGCAGCCCAGCCCGTCCAGAAATTCGACCACGGCGACAAGCCGGGCTTCGAAATTGCCCCCATCGGGGAGTACAGCCTGGCTGGCGATACGCTCGCCGATGCGTTTCATCATCTGATCCACTTCAGCCGGCGAGAGGCACGCATGCACCTCGTCCAGTATCAGGCTGACGAGATGGTCGTACCGCTTAGGGAAGAACGTACTGGCCTTTTCGGTCAGGGTATAGGTGTACTGGGGACGGCCAGGAGTCTTGCGGCGGTGTACGACGGGGGCGGCGACGTATCCTTCACCCCGTAGGATGTCCAGGTGATGGCGCACAGTGACAGCAGTCAAGCCCAGTTCCCGGCTCAACTCATCAACCGTCGCTTGTTCACGCCCTTTCAGGATGTCCAAAATGTGCTCTCGAGTGTCCTGCATCGTTTCCCTTTTCTCCAGCTATACGTAAAGGCGTCCACATTCTAGCACGCCCACTATAATTTGTCAAACTGTCATCATTATAATTCGGCCAGCATCTGGATGGAGCAGACCTGGAACGGCCATATATAGTGGGCAGGATCATCTCTTCGCAACCTCCAGCAGCATTTCTACCTGGTACCCCGATTGCTCCCCGGCCTGCCGCAATTGCTTCACGATGTCATACACCTCAACGATCTCTTGGGCCACCCCACCTGTTGGGCGGAGAGGGTCGGCACTGATCCCGATCGCCGCCAGCAGTAGCATCCACCACAGCAGTCCTTCAAATGCTTCCTTGTTGAACCACAAAATACCTCTATAACGGTTCACCCGTAGGAACTGCCGCACCTCGTCGTCTTCCAGCCAGGATTCCAACGCTTGATACGCCCGCGTACTCTTGGGAGCCTGCATTTCGAACCAGCGCTGATGGCCGGTGAGAACTTTGATCGTCGTCACCGCATACCGGGCCGCGCCTTCATCCAGCCCCAGATCTTGCAGAGTACCCGCGATGATCTTGCCCAGCAGCCACTCGTCGCTCCAACTGCGGCTGACCTGCTCAAAGTTCGCACCCTCCATCACTTTTCCCAGAGCGTGTGTGAAGAGCCATCCCAGGAGTACCCCCCAGATCGCCGGATCGTCACGTAAGCTCGCCTGCAAGTACTCTGCAGCCTGCTGGTACTCTCGCGAGGCGAGCAGGGGGAAGCGGCTTCCCAAAACGGACAGGTACAGGATGGCCTCCAGCTTCTGCCGGACCTCCCGGGCCACGGCCATCTCATCCCCGCTCCCGCCGGTAATTCGTTTGACCTCGCGGAGCAGATCAACCATCTTCTGCTCCACCTCATCCAGTAGGGGCGCGGCTTGCTCGTGCCCTGTGTCAACGGAGACGGCTCGCTCGTGTCCTGGACCGGATTCGGTCACACGGGCGTCCATAAGCCGCCAGAACAGGCGTGCGTTGACCAATTCCCTGAATGAATGGTGCATGGGCTGCAGGAACACCTCTCTTAACGCCTCTTCAATATCCGGTACTCCTCGTCCATCCAGGTAAGCTGCCAGTTGAGCATACTGGTGCCATTCGTTGTCCTGCACCTGGCGGAAATCAAGAAAGACGTGGCATTTGTACGCGCTCAACTCCACGTACAGCCCCTTATCAAACAACTGCCGGTTGTTCCGAATATATTCCAGGCCAGTGGCCTGGTCTCGGAAGATTGTGAACATATCTTCGCCAGCGTGTAACCCCAGGCCATCGCCCAGTGATTTCTGCACCAGTACTTTCTCGCCGTCCTGTCCGGCCTTCACTGCGTAGGCGACAGAGGTGCAAATCCAGCCCCGGGCCTCGGCATACTTGTTGTGGTAGACCACCAATGCTCGCTCGTCGCCAACCCGGTTCGAATAGGCAAAAACATCCTCGTTGACGTAGCCTTCCGCAGTGAAAAAATCGTACAGCAGGAAATTCGCTACTTCCGCAAACAGGTACCGTCGGCGCACGAGCGGGAAGATCTCCCGCTCGTGTCGTTCGACCAGATAGCCGTCCGGCTGTTCTTCCCAATATGCCCGGCGGAATTCCATCCCATATTTCTCGGCGAACCCCTCGACTTGACCATGCCCGAACATCGGCAGGCCCGGCAGCGTGGTCATCATTGTGCAGATGCCGAAATACTTGTCGCCCTTGCCGAACTGATCCACCGCAGTACGCTCGTCAGGATTGTTCATAAAATTCACATACCGCTTCAAAATCTGCGGATCGAATTCCAGTGTATTTTTCATCACGCTGCGGTATTTGGCGTTGTCCTCATCCCTGAGCATGTTCATAAACGCGCTGTTGTACACGCGGTGCATACCCAGTGTGCGCACAAAGTACCCTTCCATCAACCAGAAGGCTTCAGCCAGCAACAGGGTATCGGGTACCTCCTGCGCCACCCGATCTACCACCTCACGCCAGAACTCGTCCGGCATGCGCGCATCAAACTCTGCTCTCGTCAGGCCAGATTCGACTCGCGACGGGATGGCCCCCCCGGTACCGGGTTCCGGGAACCACAACCGCTGGTAATGCTTCTTGGCCAGCGTCATCGCAGCGTCAAACCGGATGACGGAAAACTTGTGGGCCACACTCAGAATGGCCTGGATCACGGCCTCCCGGGCTTCGGGGTTGAGGTAGTTCAACTGAGCCGTGTCGTTCCAGGGCATACTGGTGCCGTCATTGCCGTGGTAGATGTATTTTTCACTGCCAGTCCAGTGGTCCACCCGCTTAAAGACCACCGCGGCATCGGTACGGCTGTAGTAGTGATCTTCCAGATAGATCCCCACCCGCCCATCCCAGGACAGGTCAGGGCCGTTAAACGTGTAGGCAGGGAAGGGGCTGTAGTCCAGTGAGACGAACCAGTCTGGATGCTCGATCACCCACCTGGAATCAATGCCCATGTGATTGGGCACCATGTCACTGGCCAGGCGGATGTTTCGCCGCGCTGCTCGCCCCCGCAAATTCTGGTACGCCTCGTCGCCACCCAGATCAGCCGCCACCTGGTAACCGAACAGCGAATAGGCCGAGGCGACCGCCTCGGGATTTCCACACATTTGCTTGATCTTTTGCGACGCGGGACTGCGTTCCCAGAGGCCAATCAGCCACAGGCCGGTAAAGCCACGGTGAGCCAGGAGGTCCAATTCCTCGTCGGGGACATGATCCAGCCGCGTCATCGAACGGCCATACTGCCTGGAGAGTTGGTCCAGCCACACGTAGATGTTCTTGGCGAGTAGCACCAGCCTGGGCATCCAGTCCCGGTCGGGACTGAATCGCTCGGCATCCAGTTCCAACCCGGTGAACTCGACTACCCGGCTGGGACCAGGGCCCACAAAGATGGCCTTCTCTTCTTCCCGGATCAGATCCAGGCTGCCAAGCAGGCGGTACACGTACTTACCCAGCAGGTAGCCCCATTGCTCTCGCATGTATTCCAACTGCCCAGAGAGCGAGTGGGGCACGGCTAGTGCGGGGCTGCGGAGCATGTCCACCAGATGCTGATTCTCGGGACCGAAAGGAGGTTGCGCCTCGAAGAATTCACGCAGGCCGGACACGATTTGTAGATAGGCCGTTTCTTTGTCCAGTGCGGTGTCGTCGAACAGTTCCAGAAATGGTGAAAAGGCCGGGTTTACGTTGGCCAGCCATAATAGCAACATTTCTTCCAACACAATCTGGCGGTGGGAGACGCCGGCGGTTTCTCCCTTCAGGTAGTCCTCGAGCGTGACCTCTCGCCGATAGACGGCCAAGGGGGGAAATTCGTCTGCAAATCTGCGCAGGGCCGCATCCACCGCTTCCTTGCCCAGTTGTGCATCCAGCCGCTCCAGTGCCTGCTGGAAGATGCGCGGGGTCTTCTGCTCACGGTACAGCCCGACCACGTAGTGCAGGATCTCGTCAATCAGCCCCATCGCGTTGATCTGCCCCGCCTTCACGGCTTGCTCCGGGAACCTGATCAGATCCCGCTTCTTGTTCATTTTCTGGGCGAACACCCGCGCGGCGTGGAAATTGGCAAAAATGACGTTCCCGCTCAGGGAAAACAGGGGCTGGTCAAACTGATAGACGTCCCGCGCCTTGCGGGAGACGTGGAACTCCATCGAGGAGAAACGCCAGTGCGTCACATCCCGCACCAGCCCTTTGCGCCGGGGGTTGTCGTGCAAATAGCCCACCTTTGTCTGCCAGAACGCTTGCGACAATATAGCCTCCGGGTGGCGGTTCTGTTGCCAGAACTGCCTGGCCCGGTCTGTTCGCGGTGTGCCGTATAGTGCCTGTCCAAAGGCGGCGGGCTTTTTCTGCTCGCAGTAGTCAGCCAATTGCCGACCGGTGTACTTCCGTATGTCGCTCAGCGTCTGGCGCAACCGCTGGACGTCAAAGTCAGCATCCGATACGGTTATGTGCAAGTGAGTTGGCATAATGACGAAGGCATTAGTTCGTAAGCCCTTTTCGCGGTGACAGAAGTTGAGGCTTTCAGTGACGATCAGACAGGGCTCCTCGCTGATGAAAACGGGCAGCCATTGGACGACGGAAAAGGTCAGGTAGTAGAGAGCAATACCTTCGTGGATGCGCAGAGTTTCCATCAGTATCTCCTGGTGGCGTGGTCAGAGACCGGCCACAGCGACGGGTGACGCGGTCTGGAGACCGGCCACAGCGACGGGTGGCGCGGTCAGAGACCGGCCACAGCGACGGGTGGCGCGGTCAGAGACCGGCCACAGCGATGGGTGACGCGGTCTGGAGACCGGCCACGGCGGGTAGACTTGGCCACAGCAGGACCGGCTACTCGCCCACCAGACCAACGGTCGTCCCACTCGGAATCTGGTCCTTTCCGAAGGCCTCCGCGCTGAGGTCAGCAGCGATGGCGCAGTTGCGGCCGATGCGCGTGCGGGCCGGGATCGGCGTGTTCTTGCCGACGACGGTGAGCCCACTGTGCAGGTTGGCCGGCACGTTGGGCGTCCGGTCGTCTCCCCAGCCGACCTGCGCCTCCGCCCCGACCCGGATGCTCTTGTCCAGGATGGCGTGGTCCACGACTGCATTCTCTCCGATCACCGTGTCGGTCATTACGATGGAGTGGCGCACGATGGCCCCCCGCCGCACGATGACGCCGGGTGAAAGCACCGAATGCGCGACGGCGCCCTCGATCACGCAGCCATCGGTGATGAGAGAATGGTCTACGATTGCCCCACTGCGGATATTGACCGGAGGGCGTTCTTCGCTGCGGGTGTGGATGACCCACCCGCGGTCAAGCAGGTCCAGCCGGGGCTCGTCCACCAGCAGTTCCATGTGAGCCTGCCAATACGCCTGGATCGTGCCCACGTCCACCCAGTAGCCGTTGTATGGAAGGGCGTACACGCGATGGGTCCCCACCATCTGGGGCATGATGTCACCGCCAAAGTCGTGCCGCGATCCAGGCCGGGTGTGGTCGGCCATCAGGACCTCATATAGCACGTCAGCGTTGAAGGCGTAAATGCCCATCGAAGCCAGCGTGCCCTGGGGCTGCGCCGGTTTCTCCTCAAAACCGAGCACTTTGTATTCTTCGCTGGTCTCCAGGATGCCAAAGCGAGAGACGTCCTCTGGCGCGACGCGCACCGTGGCGACGGTCAGGTCGGCGCCATGATCCAGGTGGAAGGTCACCAGCACGTCATAGTCCATCTTGTAAACGTGGTCGCCAGCGAGGATCAGGACGACGTCGGGGTGGTAATGGCGGACAAAGTCCAGATTCATGTAGATCGCGTCGGCGGTTCCCTGGTACCACTCGGACTCGCGAGGACCCACGTAGGGCTGGAGCAGAACGACGCCGCCGGTCATGCGATCCAGGTCCCAGGGCTGGCCCGCGCGGATGTGGTCGTTGAGCGACCGGGGCAGGTACTGGGTGCAGACGCCAACGGTGAAAATGCTCGAGTTGACGCAGTTAGAGAGTGTGAAATCAATGATGCGATACTTGCCAGCGAAAGGGACAGCCGGCTTGGTCCGCTTCTGCGTGAGTGCGCTCAGCCGGCTGCCCGCACCCCCCGCCAGGATCATTGCTAGCGTGTGCATCCCGCCTCCTACATCCCATGCACTTCGATTGCCCGCCGGTAGAGCTTGACGTACTCGTGTGCGGAGGCCGACCAGGAGAAGTCAACCGCCATCCCTCGCTGTTGCACTCGACGCCATGCCTTCTTGTCATGGTAGACCCTCAGCGCCCGTGCCAACGCATTCTGGCACGCCTCGGGAGTATAGTCCGTGAAAGTGAACCCGGTGCCCCGGCCCCGCCTGGCTGTGTAATCGGCAACGGTATCGGCCAGCCCGCCGGTCGCCCTCACGACGGGCACGCAGCCATAGTGCATCGCGATCATCTGCCCGGATCCACATGGTTCGACAGCACTGGGCATCAGGAACATGTCTGCACCAGCGTGGATGCGTCGTGCCAGCACGTCATCGAATTTGAGAAGGGCCCGCATACTATCGGGGTGGTGGGCCTGGATGCGCTCGAACATCTCGCGATACTGGGGCTCACCGGTGCCCAGCACGACAAACTGCGCTTCTCTCGCCAGAAGCCATTCCAGCACCGGTTCCATCAGGCTCATACCTTTGACCTCATCCAACTGGGAGACCATCCCGACCAGGGGCGCCTCAGGTCGCACAGGAAGGCGTACCTGCTGCTGCAAGACGGTCTTGTTGGCCGCCCGCCGGTCGAGCGTCTCGGCGTCGAAATGGTGGGGAATGTTGGGGTCCGTGGCCGGGTTCCATTGGTCGCAGTCAATCCCGTTGAGCACCCCGAAGAGCTGATCCTGTCGCTCTCGCAGCAGGGGATCCAACCCCATCCCTGCTCCTGGGGTGAGGATTTCCTGCGCGTACCGCTGGCTGACCGTGTTGATCAGGTCCGCATGCGCGATGCCCTGAGCCATCCAGTTCACCATCCCGGGCTGCTCGACAGGCAGATGTTTCACGTATTCCATCTGCGCAAAGGTCAAAATCAGCCGCCCGGCAATGCCCTGGTAAGCCAGGTTATGGACAGTGAAAAGGGTGGCGATATCGCGGTAGAAGGACTCCCGTCGCCCGGCTGTGTTCAGCCAGGTTGGCACGATGCCGGTGTGCCAGTCGTTGGCATGGATCACGTCCGGTTTCCAGTCCAGGAGCTGGAGCGCGGCGAGCGATGCCCGCCCGAAGACGGCAAAGCGTTGGGCGTCGTCCTCGAAGCCGTAGATGCGGTCACGGGAAGAGAAGTACAGTTCATTCCAGATGAGATAGATGGGAACGCCTCCGTCCATGGCGCCTCCGATCAGGTGGACGTGTTCCTCCCCAGGCCCGACCGGGATGGAGAAAGGCTCCCCAATCTTCTCGAGCTGGAACTGGTCGCTACGGATGGTGCCGTAGCGCGGCATCGCCAGCCGCACGTCGTGGCCCAGCGCCCGGATGGCCTGGGGCAGCGAGCCTGCTACGTCGGCCAGCCCGCCCACCTTGGCGAAAGGCACTGCCTCGGCGGCCAGAAACAGGATGTTGAGTGGCTTTTCGTTCATCGCCTGGCTCCTTCAGCGCAGATGGTCCCATTGTACAGATGGTTGTACCAACAAACAGATCCCGTTGGCCGTCATGCCGGAGGAGTGGGCGTGGGCGTGCGAGTGGGGAAGGGGGTGAGGGTGGGAACAGGAGTGGGCGTGACAGTGCGTTGGGGTACGAGCGTCACCGCCAGGCTAAGCCCCATACTGATGACGATCAACAGGCTGATAATCCAGAGCATGGTGCGCGTCCGCTGTGACTGTGAGCGACGCACGGTGCCTCCTGTGAGCAGTTGCTATTCGACATGATATTATAGCACAGCAGTGAGTAGACACAAGCAAAGCAAGCTGTCACGGCACACGACAAGCCATGCCGTGTTCAGTGGAACAGTCCAGTGGTGCACATGTTGCCCCTTCACTTCTCATTTCTTGAACGTCTGCGCACGCGCAGCCGTAGTCCTGCTACGGCGACGATCTCAACCTGCTCACCCTCAGCGAGGGGGCCGTCATCGGCCACAGCGGTCCAGGTTTCCCCTGCCACCCACACCGTGCCCGCGGGGTCCAGTGGCGTCTGGACAACACCCCGCTGGCCGATCAACGACTCCGCACCGGTCACCGGCCGCAACTTCTGGACACGCAGTCCCTTGGCCACGATAAAAGCAAAGAAAGCCCCAACTACCAGGCTGGTCGCCACGACCAGTGGCACCGAGACCTTGCCATAGGGTGAGCCGGCCGGGAGGTTGAACAGGATCAACGCTCCAGCGATCAGCGTTCCGACGCCTGCGAAGGTCAGCGCCTCCACGCCTGGCGTCTTGAGGTCGAGGAAAAAGAGGACGAAAGCTACCCCGATGAGCACCAGGCCCAGCCCATTCAGCGGCAAGATGCGCATGGCGTAGGCTGCCAGCGCCAGGCAGACCACGCCCAGGAAGCCAGCTACCCATCCCCCGGGGGCCGAGAGTTCCAGCAAGATGAGTTGGATGCCGAGGACCAGCAGGAGGAAAGCGACGTTGGGGTTGATCAGCATGCTCAGCACCTGTTCGACAGGCGACATCGGTACTTCTTGCACTGCAGCGCCGGCCGTATGCAGTGTGACCTCATGTGTGCCCAATGGCACCGTGCGCTCGTCGAACTGTGCCAGCAAGTCATCCAGATCGTCAGCGACCACGTCAATCAGCCCCAGGTCCAGCGCTTCCTGCTCGCTGGCGGTCTCACTCTTGCGGATGGCTTGCTCGGCCCACTTTACCGCGGCCTGGCCCCGCCGGGCGGCAAAGACGCCCGCGTGTTCCACCAGCACGTTGACGACCTTCTCGATCGCCTCGTCATCTACCCCCCCCCCGCCCGTAGACACCGGGTGGGCTGCGCCGATGGTCGTGTGGGGAGCCATAGCCGCCCCCGAAGCCGCCAGCGTGATCAGTGCTCCGGCCGAGGCGGCCATCCCGCCGCGCGGCCAGACGTAGACGATGACCGGCGCCTTCGCGTTCTCCAGCGTCTCCATGATCTTGAGTGTGGCGATGAGATCGCCGCCGGGGGTATTGAGCAGGATAACGACTGCCTGAGCTTCCTCTCGCCCGGCCAGCTCGATGCCCCGGTTGATGTAGTCGGCGTTGGCGTTTGAGATTGCCCCGTCCACGGTCAGTACGTAGACCTCTCGCTCGGCCTGGGCCGCCGCGTTCGATCCCAGTCCTGCCAGTAGACATAACACCACCACCAGGAACCGTGTGCCCTTTCCCATCTCGTCACCTCCGCTTCATCGCACATCCCTAATACGATCCACATGATACTCCTTCTGGTCATTTGAGGGAAGTGCGGAGATTCTCTATCCAGGCGGCCGTGCTCGACGCGCTGGTCTGGCCGGCCTTTTTCCCGATTTAAAGTGACTTTTGTCACCTTGACGAGATTCGATGCCAGTTGTATAATATATGCAATCTTATGCATATAGCAGTGCGATGAAACAGGATCTCTATCATCGAGCGGCCCAGCTTTATCACCTGCTCTCCCACCCGGCCCGGCTGCGCATCCTGGACGAGTTGCGACGGGAGGAGGCCTATGTGCGCCATCTCCAGGCTGTCCTGGGGCGGCCGCAGGCCTACGTGTCCCAGCAGTTGTGTGTGCTGCGGGAGGCCGGGGTCGTGACAGATCGCAAGGACGGGCAGCTCGTCTATTACCGGCTGGCCGATCCACAGGTGGAACGGTTGCTGGAGGGAACCCTTGAGCCAACAGGCCAGCCGAGCTGCCTGCCAGCCTGTCCGTGCTCCAGGTGCAGTTCCGGCAACCTGGGAACAGCCGATCCAGTGTAGATCACCGTGGCCGTAGTAAGCATTGCTGCGGCCTGTTTTTGTGCGCACCAATGTGCAATTGGACGCATACACATTGACACCGACAGGAGGTCATCGTGCAACCAAAAGGTTCAGCCGGCCGGCCGGCGGGGTGCACCTGCGTGAAGGATGCCTTCGCGGCACTGCCGCCGGAACTGCGGCCGCAGTCACAGAAGAAGAGCAGCCTGCGCAAGGTCACCTGTCCTGGGTGCGGGTTGGTCTACTGGACCAACCGTTCCACGGACTTGTGCATGGATTGCGAGAAGAAGAACCTGCAAGCGCTGTAGCGCCTACCTCGTCACCCTGAGCGAAGTCGAAGGCTGAGGCGCGCCGTGTTCGCTGCAGATGGCAGCGTCCGGCAGCGGACAAAGGTGCCGGACAATAGCAAATAGGAACAGGAGAACTTGGATGCCAATGGATTCGCGCCACGCCACAGGCCCCTCTCCACACAATACGCGCTTTATATGGCTGACGTTGGAAGGGCCTGCCGTCATCGAGGTCAAGCAACTGGCGCTGGACCGCGACGTGGCGGGGGCCGTGGCGTTTTTCCAGCGCGTGATGGTGCCGCAGGTGCGCCTGGTCGCGCAGCGGCGCGGCATCCCTATAGACGAGGAGAGCGAAAGCAATGGGTGTCTACCTGGACAACGCGGCGACGAGTTGGCCTAAGCCGGAGGCGGTGTACCAGGCGGTAGACCGCTTTATGCGCCAGGTGGGGGCCACGCCGGGGCGGGGAGGTTACCGGCAGGAGGAAGAGGCCTCGCAGATTGCCGACGAGGCGCGCGCCGCACTGGCCCACCTGTTCCACGCGCCCGACCCGCAGTGCGTGGCCTTCACGCTGAACGCCACCCACGCCATCAACGTGGCGCTCAAGGGCCTCTTGCGGCCGGGCGACCACGTCGTCACCTCGTCCATCGAACACAACGCTATGTGGCGGCCGCTCAAGGCGCTGGAACGGCGCGGGGTGGCCGTCACCGCGGTCGCTTGCGCGCCCGATGGGACGTTGAACGCGGAGGACGTAGAAGCAAACCTATGCCCGAACACGCGGCTGATGGCGATGTTGCACGCTTCCAACGTGCTTGGCACCGTTCTGCCCATCGCCGAGATCGGCCGGATCGCTCATTGCCACGGCGTGCCCTTCCTGGTAGATGCGGCCCAAACCGCTGGTGTGTATCCGATTGATATGGAGGCCATGCGCGTGGACCTGCTGGCCTTTGCCGGGCACAAGGGGCTGTACGGCCCCCACGGCACGGGAGGGCTCGTCGTGGGGCCCGGCACCACGCTCGAGACTTGGGTCGAGGGTGGATCGGGCATCGAGTCGGAGTCAGAGACGATGCCGGCGGCGCTTCCGGCGCGCCTGGGGGCCGGCACGCAGAACGCGGCGGGCATTGCGGGCTTGCTGGCGGGCGTGCGCTTTGTGCTGGAGCAGGGCGTCGAGCGCATCCGCGCCCACGAGATGGAGATGGCGCGCCTCCTGATCGAGGGCCTGCAAGAAGTGCCGGGGTTGGCCATCCTGGGGCCGCGCGACCTGGAATGGCGCACGGCGCTCGTCTCTGTCACGGTCGAGGGCTACAGCCCTGACCAACTGGCGCTCGTACTGGACACGGTGTTCGACGTGGCGACGCGCGCCGGACTGCACTGCGCGCCCCAGGCCCACCGCGTGGCGGGCGCGCTCGAGCAGGGCGCGCTGCGCTTCAGCCCTGGCTACTTTACCACACCTAGCAACCAGCACCCGCTCAAGCCCGGCCGGGCCGCGTCGGCGATCAAGCGCACCGACGACATCCCTTTTGCCGTGTGCGGGACGCGCGGCGAGTGCGGTGCAGCGGTGAGCGTGGGGGCACTGGTCTCCACGTTGACCGGGGCCTCGTACCTCAAGGATCGCGAACGCTCACTGGCGCTGCGGGCTACGGCCGAGGCCCTGCAGGCGATTGCCGAGGCAGGAGGCCCCCGCTGCTGCAAACAGAGCGTCTACCTGTCGCTGGAGACGGCGGTCGCCTTTCTGCGGCGCGAGTTGGGCCTGGACCTGCCGCTGGTGATCGCATGTGAATTCTCCAGGCGTAACGAGGAATGTAAGAGGGACACGTGTCGGTTCTGGAACCCAGGGTGACGCACACCCTTGAGTTCCCACGAGTTCCCACGAGTTCCCACGAGGATATGGCAACTCTTATGAACTCGTAGGAACTCAGTGGAGGAGTATGGATGAGAAGATAAAATTGGAGGCGTACGTCGCCCGGCCGCCGACGCGCAAGTGCCGGGAGGTCATCGCCGTGATGGAAGAGGTGGTACGCCTGGAGAATGAAGAATGAAGAATGGAGATTTGCCGATTTGCCGATTTGCTGATTTGCCGATTTGCCGATTTGCTGATTTGCTATTGGAGGGGGGTTGGTGCCGAGGATCAGGGTTGATGCTGGTGGGGGGCTGAGGTTTCCGCCGGAACTGGGCGGGCGTTATCGCCTGAGGACGGGGGAGGAACTGCTGCTGGAGGAGACGGAGGCCGGGCTGGTGCTGCATCCTCTCCGGCCCGACGTGCGCAAGCTCTATCTGGAGGTCACCACGCGCTGCAACCTCCAATGCCGGATGTGCGTGCGCAACGTGTGGGGCGAGCCGCTGGAGGACATGGCGCCGACCACCTTCGACCGTGTCGTGGCCCAGTTGCAGGGACTGCCTGAACTGTGCGAGGTAGTCTTGGGCAGCCACGGCGAGCCCCTGGCCCATCCTCACATCCTGGATCATCTGGCGGCAATCAAGCGGCCGGGGCTTAAGGTGTCCATCAGTACCAATGGCACACTGTTGGACGAAGAGCGGGCCGAGGCGTTGGTACAGTTGGGTATAGACGTCGTCACCGTCTCGCTGGACGGGACCGACCCAGACACCTACGCCGGCGTGCGCCAGGGGGCTGACCTGCGGGCCGTGATAGACAACCTCGAGGCGCTCAACCGGATCAGGGCCAGACAGAAGACGCTGCTCCCGCGCCTGGGGATCGAGTTCGTGGCCATGAAGCAGAACGTGGCAGAACTATCGAACCTGCCGGAACTGGCGCAGCGGCTGGGGGCTGACCGGGTGCTCGTCACGCACGTGCTGCCCCATACGCCGGAGATGGCCGCCGAAACCCTCTATGGCCGGAACGAGACCCCATCCTTTCCCGTTCCGGCCGGCTGGCCCGTCCGCTGCGGCGACTGGCTGCTGTGGGGCATCATGGAACTGCCCCGTATGAACTGGGGGGCGGAGCGGCGCTGCCGTTTCATGGCCGACAAGGCGCTGGTGGTGGGCTGGGATGGAGGCGTAAGCCCGTGTTATGCGCTGTTCCACTCCTACCCGTACTACGTCTTCGGCCGCCGCAAGGAGGTCAGCCGCTATACCTTCGGCAACGTCAATCGGAGCACGCTGGCGGAGATCTGGACCTCCGACGAGTACGTGCGCTTCCGCGCCGAGGTGCGCCGGTTCAACTTCCCCTCCTGCGTGGACTGCGACCTGCGTGACACGTGCGACATCACGGCGGCCAACGACAGTTGCTGGGGCTGGTGCCCCTCCTGCGCCGATTGCCTGTGGGCACAGGGTATCGTCCGTTGCCCGTAGAAGGTACTGCTTTGGAGATAGCCCAAACAAGTTTGGGACTCCGGACTCCTCAACTTGTTGAGACATGGGTGTGCGTCGTGATACCCACATGGGCTTTGCCTGATTTACTAATCCACTGGAGGAGGTGTGCTCTGTGAGATACAAGGAATTAGGGCAACAGGTGGAAGGGCTCCGCGCTCACTTGACGCCCGCCTTCGTCGAGGATACCGTCCGCACGTTGTTGCGCCAGGGCGAGGACGTGGGCGGCGGCGTCAACGCCATGCGGCTGGTCAAGCACCTGCTCGGCGCGCCACAGTTGAGGGACGTAGAGGCCACGTGGGCCTACGAGCGGCTTAAGAAGCCATTGCTGCTCGCGGTGGGGCAGGTTCCCTCGCTGTACTTTTTCGAAGGTGACTGATGAGCGGAGGATTGCATCTTCCCGGTGGGAAGATCACGTGGATGAGACATACGCCGACCAGCGGAGCGGCGGCGGCAAGCCCCAGCCGGTCAACTATGGCGCCTGGCAGGGCTACCCGCGCGAGCAAATTCCCTGGTACCCCACGATCTCAGCGGAACTGTGCAACGGGTGCGGTGTGTGCCTCCGGCTGTGCAAGAATGGTGTGCTGGCGCTCACGCTCGATGACATGGTCAAGGTCATCGAACCGCTCAAGTGCATCGTGGGCTGCAGTTCCTGGGCGACCATCTGCACGCCCAAAGCGATCACCTTTCCGCCGCGCACGATGCTGGATGCTTGCCGGCCGCGCGGATGAGGCCAGGCAGTGTGTCACTCAAACTGACCACACCCGACCGGTGCGCGCAGCGGGCGCGGCGGAAACTGGCCGTCGAGGAGGTGATCGGGCCCAGAGGGTAAGGGCCTGCCTCTAACATGCGGGCCGCAGTGTTGTCTTGACCGGCCTTGACAAGAATGACCTTTTGTTGTATTATATGCAGCATCATGCATATAGCAGGGGATGCGCAACAGCAACGATGCACAGACCGATAAGTAGCGCCACTTCAAGGGACCTACGATGAAGGGGAACTCGTACTGGCAAGTGACTCAACTGTTTCAACTCCTCTCTCATCAGGGCCGGTTAGTCATCCTGGACGAGCTGCGCCGGGGCGAGGCCTGCGTCTGTCACCTGCAGGTCATTCTGCGCCGGCCACAGCCTTACATCTCCCAGCAGTTGCGGGTGCTGCGGGATGCCGGGGTGATAGAGAGCTACAAAAATGGCCTGTTCGTCTACTACCGCTTAGCCAACCCACAGGTGGAACGGCTGCTGGCGGAAGTCCTGGGCCCGGCCGGACGTGCGACTGCCGTTTCGGGCTGCGCGTGTCCGCGCTGCGCAGGGGAACAACCGTGAGGAACAACCGTTAGCCGTCTACCGACGGGATGCCGGATGGGCCGTGCTCGTGACGGCCTTTTTTCCGGTGTCATAATATGCAGTACGGTGCATAAGGTCTATGTACTATTGGGAGGTATGAGTTGAAAGTTGTGGAAACCATTGCAATGCTGTTACAGACGGGCCTGGGCAATCTGGCGGCCTATCTGGCCGCGCACGTCCTCTTGTGCCTGCTGCCGGCCTTTTTCATCGCCGGGGCGCTGGCCGCGCTGGCGCCCAAGGAGGCGATCACCCGCTACCTGGGGCGCGGCGCGTCCAGGTGGGTCTCCTACCCGGCGGCGCTGCTGGCGGGGTCGGTGCTGGCGGTCTGCTCGTGCACGATCCTGCCGCTGTTCGCTGGCATCCGCAAGAAGGGCGCGGGGTTGGGCCCGGCGCTGACGTTCATGTTCTTTGCACCGGCCAGCAATATCCTGGCGATCATGCTCACCGGCGTGCAGATCGGGATGGACATTGCCCTGGCGCGCATTCTGCTGTGTATGGTCTTTGGCGTCGCCATCGGGCTGATCATGTCCTGGCTCTTTCGCAAGGACGAAGAGGCAGAGGAAAAAGCGCAGGAAGCCAACAACAGCCAGGCGTTCGCCGGGGGAGCAAAGGTGCCGGGACGCATCTGGGTCTTTTTCGCGCTGCTGGTGGCCGTGCTGATCGCGGGCACGCTGCAGGTGGGGTTTCTCAAGAACAGCTACGCGACGTTCACGTTGCCCGCCGCCTGGCCCGGCGCGCTCCAGGCCTGGCTGGATAGCGTCGTGCCGCCGAACCCTGCCCTCGGCATCGAGGGCGTGAGTGTCCACGGCGTTTTCCTGATCGGGCTGCTCGCGCTCATCGGCGTCACCGCCTGGCGGGGGCTGAACAAGGTGGACGAAGACGTCAACGGATGGACGTACGCCGCCCTGGGCATCATCACCCTGACGCTGGCGGCGGCGGCGTTCAAGGTGACGGCCGGCGCGGAGGGCTTTTCTGTCGGCATCACCGGCAAACTGGTCGCCGAGATCGTGCTGCTGGGAGCGCTGTGGGCGCTGGCGGTCAAGGTGATGGAGCGCGACGAGCTGCAGGAGTGGCTGTGGGAGATGTGGCGCTTCGTCAAGCAGATCATGCCCCTGCTCGTGACAGGTGTCTTCTTTGCCGGGATCGGGCGGGCGCTGCTTCCGGCGGCGTGGGTGCAGGCTGTCTCCGGGCGCAACACGTTGCTGGGGAACCTGGCCCCGGTGATTTTCGCCATCTTCATCTACTTCCCCACGCTGGTCGAGGTGCCGGTGGCGCAGACGTTCCTGTCGCTCGGGATGCACCGCGGGCCGCTGCTGGCCTATCTTCTGGCTGACCCGGAGTTGAGCCTGCAATCCGTCCTGGTGACCAGCAAGCTCATTGGCAAGAAGAAGACGGCGGTATACGTGATCCTGGTGGGGCTGTTCAGTACGGCGGCAGGGTTGATATTTGGATGGTTTGTCAAATGAATCTCGAAAAAGGAGGCAAGTCAAATGTTAAACATCAAGGTTCTGGGGCCCGGCTGCCCGAACTGCCAACGGGTCGAACAACGGGCAGCGGCGGCGCTGGAAATGCTGGCCGAGGAGTTCCCCTCGCTGGAAGCGACCATCCAGCACGTGACGGACTATGGCGAGATTATGCAGTATCCAATTATGTCCACCCCCGGCCTGGTGGTTAACGAGAACCTGGTCTGCGCCGGGCGCATCCCGAAGGTGGATGAGGTGGTCATCTGGTTGCGCGAGGCGCTCGGCAGCGCAAAGGAGTAGAGTCATGGCAGACGAAGAGGTGCTCAAAGACTACCTGGGGATTCCGCGCCGGTTGATCCCCTGGTATCCGACGATTGACGTGGAACTGTGCAGCCATTGTGGCCTATGCGTCGGCGCGTGCAAGCACGGCACGTATGGCTATCGCCCGGGCTCCGACGGGAAAACGGTGTTCGTCGAAAACCCGTATCGCTGCGAAGTCTACTGCGAGAGTTGCCGTTTCCAGTGCCCCAAGGGCGCGATCTCGTTCCCAGACCGCAAGGCGATCAAGCTCATGTTCAAGGAACTGCGCAAGCAGTATCCGCCTGCAGCATAAGCCCATCGAAGGAGATGATACGATGTCCGAAGAAAGACTGCCTCGCTTCATCCAGTGTATGTGCCGGGGAGACTGTCCCGGCTTTGCCCAACTCAACGTGTGGAGCCTGGTCAACTACGTTCGCAACGAGTTGGATGTAGAATATGCCATCGTCCACCCGCAGTTGTGCGTGGACGACGGTGACCGCTTCTGGCAGGACCTGGCCAAGCCAGGCGTGACCTACGTGGTGGGCGGCTGCGACCCCAGGATGCAGCGCAAGATGTACAAGGACGCGATGGCCGCCGTGGGCGCCGATTTCGACAGGCAGGTGATCGCGCTCGATTTGCGCAACATGCCGACTGAGGAAGCGATGAAGAAGGTCGCTGAAGCGTTCGAGAAACTCGAACAGTCCGAGGCCGCATGAAGTTTCCGGTAAAATTGCGCACGTTGCGCGCGTGCGGGATGGTCGAGTGCTGTAAGAGAGGCCAGTTTCATTTCTCGCCCCCAAGGCCTGGAATATCCTGGAGGTTTCTATGCACAAACGGTGGCTGACGATGTTTGTGGTAGGGTTGATGCTCCTCGTCTCGGCCTGTAGCGCACCCCGCGCAGAGGAGCGACAGGACGCAGTGCGGGCGGTGCTGTTCTGGTCCGAAACCTGCCCCCATTGCCACGAGGTGATGGAGTACCACCTTCCGCCGTTGGAGGCAAAGTACGGCGACCGGCTCAAGATCAAGACTGTCGGGATCTCCGGCCCGGCCAGTTACGAGTTGTGGGTGAAGGCGATGCAGGTGTTCCAGGTACCGCCCGAACGGCAGGGGGTGCCCATGCTGTTCATCGGCGACGTCGTGCTGGTCGGCTCGTTCGAGATTCCCGAAAGGTTGCCAGGGCTGATCGAGCAGTACCTGGCGGCCGGGGGCGTGGATTACCCCGCCATTCCCGGCCTGGAGAACGTCCTGGAGATGACGCCGACGCCTGAGGCCGACCCTACCCCACAGGACATTATCGTCGGTACATCCGACCCGATGGTCCATATGTACTTTTTCTACAACCGGTTGTGCGGGGAATGCATCGTGGTGGACGAGGAGGTCCTCGCCCCGCTGAAGGAGGCCTACGGCTCGCAGTTGGTGGTTGAGCGGCGCGACGTCGAGGGATCGACCGACAACTACAACCTGCTGCGAGGGCTCGAACGGCACTACGGCGTGACGCACGCGAAGATGCCCGTCATCTTCATCGGGCAGTACGCCCTCACCGGCAAGCAGGAAGCGCGGGAGAACCTGCCGGCGTTGGTGGAGATGTATCTGGACAAAGACGGTGTGGCTCTCCCGGAAGTGACATTGACGCCCACGCCTGAGGCCACGGCGGCGGCGGATGCCGAAGCGCCTCCCATCCACCTGGCCTACTTCTACCAACCCGGCTGCCAGGAGTGCGACCGGGTCCAACTGGCCCTGAATTATCTGCAAGATCAGTATCCACAGCTCACCGTCTGTGCGCTCGACGTCAGGGAGCAGGCGACGCTGTCCGAGTGGCTGGGAGAGCGGGCTGGCGTGCCGGTCGGCAAACGGTTGACCGCACCGGCGGTCTTTGTCGGCGACGATGCACTGGTGGGGGAGGAACTGCACACCAGCAGCCTGGAGGCGCTGCTCGCCCGCTACGCCGAAAGCGGCGCCGGGCCGATATGTGAGGGATGGGAAGCGGCGAGTGACGAGACGGCCTCCGGCATCGTCGAGCGTTTCCGCTCCTTCGGCCTGCTCACCATCCTGGGAGCGGGGTTGGTGGACGGGCTGAACCCGTGCGCCTTTGCCACGCTGGTCTTCTTCGTTTCCTATCTCACCTTCGCAGGCCGCCGGGGGCGGGAGGTGCTGGCGGCGGGGGGCGCCTTCACGCTGGGTGTATTCCTCACCTACCTGGGCGTTGGTATCGGGCTGCTCAAGTTCCTGGCCGCGCTGCCCTTTCTGAGTGCGATCAGCCGCTGGGTGTATGGGCTGACCGCCGTACTGTGCCTCTTTCTGGCCGCCGGCAGCCTGTACGACTGGCAGCGAGCCCGGCGGGACAGGCCGGACGAGATGCGCATGAAACTGCCCACCCGCCTGCGGCGCTGGATCAACCGCGCCGTACGTGAGGGGGCCGGGATGCGGGCCTTCGTGCCGGTGACCCTGGTCACGGGTGTGGTCGTTTCGGTGATCGAATTGGCCTGCACCGGCCAGGTGTACCTGCCGACCATCCTGTTCGTACTGGGCGTGCCGGAGTTACGCCTGCAGGCCGGGCTGTACCTGCTGTTTTATAACCTGATGTTCATCCTTCCGCTGGTGGTGGTCTTTGTCCTGGCCTATTTCGGCACCACCTCACAGCAGTTGGGGCTGTTCATCCACCGCCACGCGGCGACGGTCAAGCTGGCGACAGCCGGGTTGTTCGTATTGTTGGCTGTTTGGATGGTAATGACTTTGCTGTGAGCAAGGCAGGTCCGCTCTCACTCGAGGAGGTGTGCAATGGACATTCAAGTTCTGGGAATCGGGTGTCACGACTGTCTCAGGCTGGAGCTCCTGCTGGGGCAACTCCTGGCCGAGCTTGGGATAGATGCCGGACTCGTCCGGATAGACGACCCCCGCCAGATTGACCGCTACGCGCCGGCTGCTCTGCCGGGCCTGGTTATCAACGATAAACTGGTTTCGGAGGGACGGGCGCCGACCAGGGAAGAGATACGCAACTGGCTTGTCGGCGCCC
>Ga0172365_10000165_pt1 | contig 40794 bp, 42 predicted proteins | sample LakKivSesite48cm_FD_114535 | JGI IMG/M metagenome (GOLD analysis project Ga0172365, IMG submission 114535) | Sediment microbial communities from Lake Kivu, Rwanda - Sediment site 48cm | ecosystem: Environmental > Aquatic > Freshwater > Lake > Sediment | place: Rwanda: Western Province, Lake...
AATGAGGTAGCCAGTTAGAACCCCAGCGACCAAAACTGAGAATACCCCAAGGCCAAAAAACATGAAAAGCATGCCCAAACCAAAGCCGCCAAACACAAAGCGCCAGTATCTGATTCCACGGAGAGCGCGCGCTAGAACCAACAATAGCACAGCGACCAGCGCCGCACAAAAGGCGCCGTATGCGATTTGGAAGTTTAACTCATTCATCTCTTTTCAATAAACTTCAACGGTTAAAAGTCTTGACTCGATTCATTGTTATTGGGATAATTTCTCTGGGACTATCCTTAAATATATAACACCGTTATAGTTAAAATTGATAATGTTATAGTTAAAAGTGATAATCATGAAAGTCTACTTGGACAACGGCACAACAACGCAGGTTGCTAAAGAAGTCTTGGACGAGATGTTGCCTTATTTCAAGGAGAAATTTGGCCATCCACTCTTTCTCTACTCGCTCGGACAAGAAGCCGCGGACGCCGTGGAAAGAGCACAGAAGACGATAGCAAAGACAATAAATGCAGCAGGCGAGGAAATCGTCTTCGCATCGAGCGCGACGGAGGCTAACGATTTGGCCATCCGGGGCGTCGCCCACGCTAACAGGAAGGCCGGCGACCACATCATCACAACGAAGATCGAAAATCCATCCGTCCTGAGGCCGTGCGAGATGCTGGAGAAAGAAGGATTTAAAGTGGATTATCTAAATGTTGACTCCCAAGGTTTCGTGAACTTGGAGCAGCTTCAAAAGTTAATAAACGAGGACACGATCCTCGTCAGCATGGCGCATGTCAACGATGAAATCGGGACCATCGAACCGATCGAGGAGGTCGGCAAGCTGTTGCAGGAGCAAAAACACAAAATATATTTTCATGTGAATGCAGCCGCTTCGTATGCGCGGGTTCCCCTGGATGTGAAGCAGATGAGCATAGACCTCCTCAGCTTGAGCGCCCACAAAATCCACGGCCCCAAGGGTGTCGGCGCCCTCTACCTGCGCGAGGGGACAAAAATCGAGCCATTAAGTTATGGCTACATCTCCATGTTCCCGCTGAAGCCGGGCACCGAAAACGTGCCAGCGATAGTAGGCTTCGGCAAAGCGGCTGAGCTCGCCTTCGATGGTTTTGAAAAACATGTTGAACACATGCGTAACCTTCGGGATAAGCTAATGGATGGAATCGAAAAGCGCATTTCTTACATCGTTCTTCACGGGCCGCGGGGTGAAAAGAGAAGTCCCTCGAATGTCAATTATTCGTTCAAATATGCTGAGGGTGAATCCATTTTACTACACCTCGACCTCAACGGAATATCTGTTGCTACTGGCTCCGCTTGCGCCACTCGTAAACTCGAGCCGAGCCATGTTTTGACGGCGATAGGAGTGATACCAGAGATAGCTCATGGAGCAATAAGGTTCACGTTGAGCAGGTACAATACAAGTGAAGAAATAGACTATGTACTCGATGTTCTACCAAAAGTTATAGAAAACTTGAGGAGGATAAGCCCCGTCAAGCCTGGGGCATTTTAGGTGGTCGGATGCCAGTTAGCTATACTGAACGAAGCATGCTGAAATACACGCAAAAAGTGATCGAGCTGTTCAAAAATCCTAAAAATATTGGCGAAATGGAGAACCCGACTGTCTCTGTAGTCGAAGGTGACCCACAGTGCGGTGACATGTATCAAATGTTCCTGAAAATCGAAAATGATAGGATCGTCGATGCAAAATTTTTGTCGTTCGGATGTGCTGCCAACATCGCAACGGGATCGGTGACGACCGAGCTCGTCAAGGGGATGACCATCGACGAGGCAGAAAAGATATCCATCAAAGATATCGCAAAGGAGCTCAGCCTCCCATCCATAAAAATGCATTGCGCTGTGCTCGCGTACAAGGCCTTGCGAAAAGCGATAAAAGAATACCGTGAGAAAAAATCCGCGAGTGGTTAGGGCTCGGTGTATAATTTGAAAGATGCCCCCATGTTATTCCGACCGATTTTCGTGAGCGATTGCATCCTCTCAAAAGGCATCGAACTCTCCGAACTCCTCGAGATGAAAAAACAAGCGATTCTCTACTTCCAACCGTGCGCATCGGAGAAAGGGAAGCTGATGGCAGATGTGGAGTTCAGAAAGGGGGGAATCGGAGGCGGGTCTTTCCTCGACCCCACTGTACTCTGTTCTCTGCTCGAAATTCACCGCAGGCGCTTTTCTGCTGTGAAGTGTAGCCCCAATCTGGGTGTCGCCAAGTTCACGTGGAAGGGGCGCGACATCAGCATCTTCAAAAATGGAAAGATAAAAATTCAGCGCGCTTTGGATCGCTCAGAAATTACAAAAATCGCTGGCTCGGTATCCCGCCTTATTTGGGGGGCTGTGAACTGCGATGTGTGTGGGATGCCGGCGCTGCGTTGTGCTTCCGGAGAGTGCGGAAAGTGCATGACGGAGGAAAAATCAGCCATGGTATTAAATGATCTCCCTGATGCTGCCCTTCTCACAGAAGGGTATTCTAACATGTCAAAAGCTCTAGAAAAATTATCGCCTGAAGAACGTCCCCCTGCCCCCCCAGAAGAGTTCGAGAAACTCTTGCGCGATGCACAGTACCTTGGCCTATTTTTCACGATGGAAGCTCCGCACAAGGAAAATGCTGTGTTAGGGCTAGCCTTGTTGGGGGAAGTAGAACGCGTACGCAATAGATATGGTTCTTCCAAATCTGCCCGGTGAATGAATATTGTGTTGGAGCCGGGGGCAGGATTTGAACCTGCGAATAGCGGGTCTGCAGCCCACCGCCTTTACCGCTAGGCTACCCCGGCACACTTTTATTTTAGGGCCATCAGATAAAACACTTGCAATTCACTATATTTTTATTGTTTTGAATGACTCTGCCAAAGGATGTCCCTTCGAAGTCAAAGAAAAAACTTTCTCCCAACCAAACGGAGCTTTGTTGACGTGATAACCAGATGTCACAAGTTTCTTATTAAGTTCATCTACAATTTTTGCTGCAATGTCTGGGGGGCCTATTTTTTCTGATAAGTGAACGAATGGGTATAGAACCAGTGCCTTCGCGCCCACCTCTTTAGCCCTCGCTATGATCTCCTCGGCGCTCTTACTGATCAACTTCTCATTATTAACAATGTCCTCTTTTTCAACGGTCACAAATATTACCAGTGCGTCTTTTATCCCACAACTTTTACATTCGTCTGCCATTTCTTCAGCGAACTTCGTCGGTTTGGTAGTGGTGTATGAAAAATAATCGCAATGAATGAGCAACATTTTCATATACTATCCCATATCATTTTGTATAACGGAGTTATAAATACGTTTTGTTTCTTGTTTTCTCAATATAACTAATAGGAATATTTTGATAGAAAAATATAAATATCAGTTGTATACATAACACTGTTATAGGTGATAAGCCTGAAGAAAAGAATAATCCTGAAATGTAGGGAGTGTGGGCGGGAATACCCGCCCACAAACACTTACGCCTGCAAAGAATGCTTTGGACCGCTAGACGTGATCTACGACTACGATTCAATAAAGCTCGGCAAGGACTCGTTCACCACAAGGCAAAAAAACTTGTGGAGATACTTTGAGCTCTTGCCGATCTCCGATTCTTCAAAAATCATCGATCTAGGTGCGGGATATACAACCTTGCACAAGAGCGATGCGCTAGCAAAAACTCTCGGTCTAAAAAATCTCTACATCAAAAACGATTCTGTCAATCCAACATTTTCATTCAAAGACAGACCTGCATCGGTGGCCGTCTCGAAAGCCCTAGAGTTCGGGATGAAAGCCGTCGGTTGCGCGTCCACGGGCAATCTGGCAGCCGCCACCGCAGCGCACGCAGCCAAAGGGGGGCTGCCGTGCTACATTTTCGTACCGGATGATATAGAGCCAAACAAGATCGTTCAGGCTTCGCTGTATGGGGCGAAAGTGGTGGCGATTGACGGCACTTATGACGAAACCAACAGACTTGCCGCACAGGTGGCGGAGATCTACAACTGGGGCTTTGTCAACATCAACATCCGCTCGTATTACGTAGAGGGCTCAAAGACGCTGGCGTACGAAGTTTGTGAGCAACTCAATTGGGATGCGCCAGATCACGTAATCGTACCTACCGCGAGCGGAGCGATGCTGTGTGCGATATCAAAAGGCTTCGAAGAGTTTAAGAAAATCGGCTTAATCGAGGACAAAAACATTAGAATTTCAAGCGCGCAGCCGGATGGTTGTGCCCCCATCGTGTCGGCGTTCAAGGCTGGGTCTCTAGAGATCACCCCCATCGACCAACCACAAACCATCGCAAAGAGTTTGGCCATCGGGGACCCAGGCGATGGTTTCTACGCCCTCAAGAAGATACGTGAATCGAAAGGCATCGCGGAATCTGCCACCAATTCAGAAATAGTGGATGGCATCAGACTCTTGGCGGAAACTGAAGGCATATTCACGGAGCCTGCCGGCGGAGTGGCGGTTGCCGTTTTAAAGAAACTAGCTGAGCAGGGGAAGGTGCAACCCGACGAAAAGGTTGTTTGTTACATCACTGGCAACGGGCTCAAAACTCCAGAAGCCGTTTCGGGCATCGTCCCTGAAATAATCAGGGCGCGACCGCAGCTTGACTCATTCATAAGCGCGACGAAGGAGGTGACTGCATGGGCGCGGTAGAAATTGTTTTTCCGTTGATATTGGTAGAAGTGACGAAGGAGAGAGCGACTGAGATATCAGCTTCAACACTTGGCGAGGCCCTTGAGAAAGCCGCCGAAAAATATGGCGAAGAATTTAAAAGAAAAATATTCGAGGCAGACGGCAGACCGCGAAGACTCCTAAATTTCTTCGTCAACAATAAAAACGCGCGCCTCCTGAAAGAGCTGCAAACACCATTATCTGATGGAGACAGAATTTCTATATATCCAACAGTGAGTGGTGGTTGAGTTGACCCTAACGAAAGAAGAACTCGAGCGGTATTCGCGGCAAATAGTGATGGAAGAAATTGGACTAGAGGGACAAGAAAAAATCAGGGACGCCTCGGTGTGCGTGGTCGGGGTCGGGGGGCTTGGTTGCGTTTCCGCGCTTCAACTTGCTGCGATGGGAGTCGGACACCTCAGACTGGTCGATCACGATGTGGTCGATATCACAAACCTCCACCGACAGCTTCTCTACGACACCTCGTTGCTTGGTTACCCAAAAGTCGAAGCCGCAAAAACCCGGCTGAACTCCTTGAACCCACGCGTCGAAATCGAGCCGGTATCATATACTGTCAACTCGCACACCGCAGAAAGTGTAGTTAAAGGTGTCGACATCGTTGTAGACGGCTTGGATCATCTCGGCCCGCGGTACGCTATAAACAAAGCCTGCGTAAAATTTGGGATACCCTACGTGTTCGGCGCCGCAATCGGGGCCTATGGAAATGTCAGCACGATAATACCCAAAAAAACGGCGTGCTTAGAATGTATACTCGGCGTGATATCTGATGAGGGGATCCCAACGTGTGAAACCGTTGGTGTCCTACCCTCGATCCTGGGGATCATCGCGAGCGTACAGGTTAGGGAAACTATCAGCCTAATCGTGGGCGACGACCCGTCCTTGGCAAATAAGCTCTTATTCTGCAATCTCGACTCAATGAACTTTGAGAGTTTTTCTGTAGCAAGGGCCTCCGACTGCCAAACGTGCGGAAGAGGAGTCGCGCGAGCTGCACCAGAAGAACTAAGAGCTGTACAACTATGCGGTAAAAACTCCTTCATGGTCTCTCCAAAACGCGTGATTTCACTCGACATAAATAAGGCAGCAGAGGCCATCGGGGCGAAATTTAACTTAAAGATAAAAGGGTATATAGGAATAACTTTCGACTGCGCAGAAAACATTTCCGTGAGTTTAATGAAAACGGGAAATATGCTGATAAAGGGTGTTTCCAAAGAGAAAGATGCGCTGCAGCTCTACGACGAAATAATCCAAATCATACAATAAACACGCACTTTTATCAAGTGACGAGATATTTTGGTTGGTAAACGTATGCTGGATGTGCAAAAAATTAGAAAGGACTTCCCGATTCTCGATACGGAGATCATTTATCTTGACAATGCCGCCAGTAGCTTAACACCTGACCCGGTTATTGATAAGATGTCCGCATTTTATCACGAATATAGGGCAAACGTGGAACGGGGAGTTCACAGGCTGTCGCGGACAGCCAGCGATGAGCTCGCTGCTGCGCGAACAAAAGTATGTAAATTCATCAACGCGGCATCCGAAGCTGAGGTGATATTCACAAAAAATGCTACAGAAGGCATAAACCTTGTAGCCAGCGGAATGAAGTGGAAAAAGGGCGACAAAGTTATTACTACTCTTCTCGAGCACCATTCCAACCTCATCGTCTGGCAAAGACTGAGACGACTTGGGATAGATGTACACATCATCAGACCGAACTCCGAAGGGATACTCGATGTTCGCGATTTCGAAAAGGCGATAGACGATAAAACCAAGTTGGTAGCACTTGCCCATATCTCAAACGTTCTCGGTACAATCGCGCCAATCAATGGTATCGCAGAACTGGCACGTGCTCATGATGCAAGTGTGCTTGTGGATGCCGCGCAGTCAGCACCACATATGCCCATCGATGTCAAAACGCTTGGGTGCGATTATTTGGCATTTTCTGGTCATAAAATGCTCGGGCCCACTGGAATTGGAGTGTTGTACGTGAAAGAAGATAAACACGATGCGCTGGAGCCGCTATGTATAGGGGGTGGGAGCATCGAAGACGTTACGTCGGATGGTTACGAACTCGCCAAATCTCCGGCACGATTTGAAGCAGGAACACCGCCAATCGCAGAAGCAATTGGGTTAGGAGCAGCTATTGACTATCTTACCGGAATAGGGTTCGATGCTATCCTAAGGCACGAAAAATCACTCGTTGAAAGCATGTGCCGCAGATTGGCTGAAATTTCCAAAGTGGAGTTCTATGGCCCAACTGACATAAAACACAGAGTCGGCATAGTTCCATTTAACATCAAAGGACTAAACCCACATGATGTCGCTGCGATATTGGACAATTCGGCAAACATCATGGTCAGATCGGGACACCATTGCGCGATGCCGTTGCACAAAGAATTATTATGCCAGCCTGACGGCACGGTCAGAGCGTCAGTGTACATATACAATACAAATGAAGAAATCGAGAAGTTAATTGATACCGTCAGAGAAATCGCAGAAAGTTTTGCATAGCAGAGGGTAAACCAAAAGTATAGAATAGCCTTCACGAATATAACTAACGAGGATAAACATGCGGCCACCATGCGAACTGGTTGTAAAATACGTTTTGCCTACGTTCAGATCGCTTATTGCCAAGGAGCTCATCGAGACCTATAAGTATTCACAAGTGGCGGCGGCAAAAGAGCTTGGAACCACGCAAGCAGCGATAAGCCAATACGTGTACTCGAAGCGCGGAGATAAGCGAATAAAACTTTTGGAATCGGTACCTATGATCAGATCATCTGCAAAGAAGTTGGCTAAAGGAATTGCAAATAAAGAGATAACTTCTGCACAGGCGATGTTAGAATTTTGTAGAGTATGCATAGCTCTAAGAAAACATAAAGTGATATGCAAGCTCCATAGAGAACTGCTGACTCTTCCTTCGATTTGCGATTTGTGTCCACCGCGTACCGAGCCTAGGCGAAACGTTTAAATATATAACGCCGTTATAAATAATTGGGCCAAGGTGGCCGAACAGCTAGGCAGTGGGCTGCAGACCCATTTATGCAGGTGCAAACCCTGCCCTTGGCTCCATATAAAAATTAAAATGGGGAATAACATGAGCCAGAAATCTGTCGAAGAAACATTCGAAGCGCTTTTCGCGCTAACCGATCTGAGGCAAATATTTAGAGAAACAAAGCCGACTTACAAACTCAACCATGAACAAAAAGAGAAAGTTAGAAAAATCATTGAAAGCGTCAGGAAAAACTTGTCAATCATCGAGGAGGAATTGGTAAAGTGATAGATGTAATCGAAGGTATTGAAACCAGGGCTAGAGAAGAACTTTTCATTAATATACATCCCATCCAAGCAGCTGGTAGACTTACGTCGAATGCAATGAAAGCTTTGATTGCATATGGAGACGGTTATTCAACTTGTGACTGGTGCAGGAAGCCATTCAGACTTGATAAAATCTGCAGGCCACCGATTCAAGAATTCCACTCCGAGCTGGCCAAATTTGTAGGAATGGATGAAGCCCGAGTCGTACCTGGGGCTAGGAGGGGCTTTCAAGCGGTGACTTCATCTATAGTAAAAAGTGGGGATCCGGTCATAGTCTCCTCTTTAGCACATTACACTGAATTTTTGGCCGTGGAGGATGCAGGTGGTGTTGTCAAAGAAGTGCCGCTAAACAAAAACAATATTATTACCGCTGATGCTACCGCACAAAAAATAGAAGACGTGAAAAAAGAAACTGGCAAACTACCAGCACTAATAATGATTGACCACTTCGACTACGCGTTTGGGAATGAGCACGATGTCCGTGGGATTGCAAAAGTTGCCAAAGAATACAACATCCCGTTTCTGTGCAACTGCGCCTATTCTCTGGGCGTGATGCCAATCAACGGTAAGGAAATAGGGGCTGATTTCTTGGTGGGCTCTGGTCATAAGAGCTTTGCTTCTCCCGCGCCGTCAGGCATAGTTGCTAGCACCAAAGAATGGGCAGATAAAGTGTTCAGGACTACTCAGATGGTCGGCGATGTGACAAAAAGAAAATTCGGTATCAAGGAAGTGGAAATGTTGGGGTGCACGCTAATGGGTGGGAACCTGATTGCTATGATGGCGAGTTTTCCTGATGTGAAAGGGAGGGTCAAGAGATGGGGAGACGAAGTCAAAAAAATTAACTACTTCGTGGATGAATTCTTGAAGATCAAGGGTAGCAAAGTGCTCAGCGAGTTGCCTAGAAAACACACTTTGACGAAAGTGGATACCACAGAAAGTTTTGATGTGATAGCGCAAAATCATAAGAGGCGAGGATTTTTCTTCAGCGATGAGCTGAGCGATAGGAAGATCCTCGGGGAGTTCTTCGGGGCAACACGTACGTGGAAGTTAAACACGTATGGATTGACATGGGATCAAATCAAATATCTTGCCAACGCGTTTCAAGAGATAGCTAGGAAATATGGAATAAACGTGGTTTAAAACCCTTGATTAAAGTTAGAGATAGTTGATACATTATGCGCATGCGTGAAAGTGGAATGTCTGAAGAACTCGAATGGTCCAAGTTTTTCGATCCAATAAAGATTCTCAAAGCCATGGGGTTAAACAAGAGAATCAAAGATGTGGCAGATCTTGGATGCGGCTACGGAACCTTCACAATACCGACTGCAAAACTTGTCTCGGGGAAAGTTTACGCCATCGACATAGACCCTAAAATGATAGCGGTTGTCAAAGACAAAATTCGAAACAACGCCGTAAATAACGTGAAAACTATTGTACGTGATCTACTGAGTAAAGGTTCAGGGTTAAAGGACGAAAGTGTTGATTATGTCCTACTCTTCAATGTGCTCCATACTCAATATCCTAGAAAACTATTAGATGAGGCGTTTAGAATTCTTCGGACAAATGGACGTGCGGCTATCATTAATTGGAATCGAAATCCCACAACGCCTCGCGGACCGCCAATGAAAATCAGGCCGACTTTGGAACAATGCATAGAATGGTGCATTAAATCAGGATTCGAATCTAACTCTATAAAGGGCCACGACTTCAAACCTTATCATTATGGTTTAGTCATAAGAAAACGCGAGGCGTGAAAGTTGAAGCTTTTGATGTTTAACACGGGAGAGTTCTGGTATCGGACCTACAGCAAAACCATAGAGAACACGGAGAGTATCAGCAAAGAAGAGACTGTGAAAGATTCCTTAGTCATCTTTATACATGTAGAAAAAGAAGACGAGGAAAAAGCTGGCGAGATAGCGAAAAAGGCAGTTGACAACATCGCTTGGCTAGCCAGAAAAACGAGCAGAAGCAAAATTGTGCTGCATTCCTTTGCTCACTTATCGAATAGTAAATCAAGTGTAGAATTTGCGCAAATAATGCTTGAAAAGATCCAAAGCGGTCTAAAAAGTAATGGCTATGAAGTAATTACAACCCCCTTCGGCTACTTCCTTGAGTTCCAGATACATATTATGGGAGAATCACTAGCAAAAGTGTGGAAAGCTCTTTGAGAAACTACCCAGCTATCTTATAACAGTTTCTTAGAATAGCGTTTGGAGGATAGTCCGTGAAAGAAAAAGATTTCCAAGGCAAAATAGTATGCTTAGTTTCCGGTGGTATCGACTCGCCAGTCACATGCGCCCTAGTTGCCAAAAAGTTTGACATCATCCCGCTGCACTTCTGCCTTTACCCTTTCACGTGCGAGGACTCATTTTACCTCGCGATGAAGATATTGAAAGACATGAAGAAAGCAACCAAATTTGAAAAAGTCATCGTCTACCCGTGGGGGCCAATCCTGGACTCGATAACGAAAAGCGACACTCAAAGAAGATACATGTGCGTGCTCTGCAGAAGAAGTATGTTCAAAGTTGCAGAAAAAATATGTGAAAAAGAAGGTGCAAGCGCGATAGCGACGGGGGAATCGCTCGGCCAAAAAGCCACTCAAACTCTTCGAAACCTTCGCGCGACTTCTGCGGGGATAAAGTTTCCAATCCTCAGGCCCCTCCTCGGTTTGGACAAGAGCGAAATCGAGGCCATTTCTAAAAAGCTCGGCATCTGGCACGCGCACCATGCCGGTTGTTGCTACGCCACGCCGAAATATCCGACGACTGGCACGAAACAAGAAGTGCTCGACGACCTCTTCGGCGAACTTGAGCTAGACACCATCATCGAAGAAAACTTTGGAAAAATTTTGGAAGTTAAAACGTTCGAAGAAGATTTTGAAGGTTATCTCACGTCAATGGCCCAGAGTTGAACTTTTTCCTCATCTCCTCAAGCATTTTTTCATGCCTCTCACAGAACTCTGGCAGCTTCAACTGCGCCTCGAGCACTTCCTCCTGCCAATGACTGTTGTACAAACAACATCGCTTGTCATCGCAAAACGGGCTCGACGCGATGTGATAGAAGATCGCCTGCATAACGTAGCCCTTCATGATTTCTGTCAGCCTTTCGTCGCCGTGGTCGATGAACCTGCCTCTAAATTTTTCCTTCAACACCTCGGTCGGCAAACCAGTCAGCTGCTGTTCGAGGTAGAACTCCTTTGGCTTCGCCGGCGCCTCAACGATTCCCGTTATAGAGATAATCGACGGGAAACCGTAGATACTCACCCTCGCGTGGTACCGACGGTCGTTTTCGTCCCATGTTCCAAACAATCGATTCGTGAAAACTATATGGACATGCGAAAGGTCTCGCTCGTGTTCTGGTATCACCTCCCAAAAGATATCTTGTAACTTGATGCCATCGTACAAAATCCCAAATAATTTGCTGCGAGGGTTTTTCAAAAGTTTCTTTTCAAATTCAATTTCGCCATGTAACGGGTCAAATTTTTGATTGAATTCAGCCAGATCACGAATTTTTGCTCGCGCAAGTTCCTTTGCAAGAAATTCTACATCCTTATCAGAGCGAGCGGCGAGCAACTGGCCTCGTCGATCGATCGGGATTGGCCCCAATTTCTTTTTTAAATAATCCGCTATCTCCGAAAGTTTGAGGTTTTCGACGGAGGAGTCTTCGTACAGATAAATACGCGATACAGGCGTTACAAAATCACTTGTACTCCTGAAGTTTCTCATACGCGACCTCGGCAGCCCTTTTACCCGAGAGCAGCATCGCTCCAAACGTTGGGCCCATCCTTGGCAAACCATAAGTGGTGGAAACAGCCATGCCCGCAACTATGAGGCCTGGATATGCCTCGCCCGTATGCTCCATGACGAGATCCTCCGATTTTTCCACCCACATCGCCCCGAAGCCCGGTGCTTTTATTAGCCCCCTTTCTTCTAGCTTCTTCACAACCGATGCATCGTGGCCTGTGGCATCAATCACAACTCTCGCTTCAAGTCCAACAGGATCGACGCAAGTTATGGCACGGGGCAAGGCTTCAACTGGTGTCCAATTAACGACGACACCGCCGACCCTGTTGCCCTCCCGAAGCACTACATCGTCGAACTTTGTCATGTTGAGGATTTTTGCGCCAGCGTCGCACGTTGCGGCGATGAGCCTCGAGCACGCATGTGGGCCATCGGCGACATACAGCCCCTTCGTGTACTCACTGTACGGGACCCTGAGTTCATCCAGAATTTTTTGCGCCGGCGCCCTGACCGTGACCTTGTTCATAAGATATCCGCCAATCCAAAAACCGCCACCCAAGTAGTTGTTGTGCTCGACTACGAGGACTTTGACTCCTCGCTCAGCTAGTCCTTTCGCTGCCATCAAGCCACTCGGCCCACCACCTACGACGATGACATCGCTCTCCGCATACTTCTGAAACTCTTTTATGAACTCGCTGGCGATCGCCCTCGTCACTTCCTTTTCTCCGGCTGGCTCGAAAGCTACCATATCGACCCCTGATTACGTTTCCATCCTTTTATTTAAAGTTCTGTACGTGTATTTAGCTGACTACAGTTAATTGATTATCCCAATATTCCTAACAGTAATATTTAAATAGAAAAATATAAATACCAGTATTTTCAACCAATATTCAATATCAGGAGGGGTCAAATTGGCCAAAGCGAACAAATCGATAGCTGAAATAAACGAGCGGATCAGGCGCGGCGACGCCGTTGTGGTTACAGCGGAGGAATTGGTGGAGATAGTGCGAGAGAAGGGCGAGGTCGGAGCCGCCGAAGAGGTGGATGTTGTGACCACCGGCACATTTGGGGCGATGTGCAGCTCCGGCGCGTTCTTGAATTTCGGGCACTCCGACCCGCCGATAAAGCTGGGCGGCGGAGAGATCTACCTCAACGACGTGCCTGCATATCCTGGGCTTGCGGCGGTCGACACTTACATCGGTGCAACTGCTATGTCAACCACCAAAGGCATGGAGTACGGCGGCGGGCATGTGATCGAAGACTTGGTACGTGGAAAAGAAATCGAGCTGAAGGGCAAAGGGTACGGCACGGACTGCTACCCGCGCAGGGAGATCGACACCACAATAACCATCCACGACATCAACCAAGCCATCCTGGTGAGTCCGCGAAATATCTACCAACGATACGTGGCCGCGACCAACTCGAGAGATGAGACAATTTACACATACATGGGTACCCTGCTTCCGAATTACGGCAACGTCAATTTTTCTGGAGCAGGCGTGCTGAGCCCACTTCACAAGGACTCGAATTACGAAACCATCGGCATCGGCACTAGAATTTTCGTGGGCGGAACGCAGGGATACATAATTGGTCAGGGAACACAACACGCTCCGACCAAGGCGATGGGCACCGCGATTGTCACCGGCGATCTCAAAAAGATGGATCCTAGATACGTGCGGGGCTGCACGATCAACCGCTACGGCACTTCGCTCTACGTAGGAATTGGGATACCGATCCCGATCATCAACGAACGCGTCGCAAAAACTGCCGGGCTTGGCGAGGACGAGATAAAGACGAACTTGCTCGACTATGGAATAGCGAGGCGCGACAGACCGATATTGCGAGAAGTCACGTACGAGGAGCTCAGATCTGGGGAAATAGAAATCAACGGCAAAGACGTGCCCGTGAGCCCACTCAGCAGCTTTAAATTTGCGAGAGAAATCGCTGCAAAGTTGAAGAAGCTGATAGAAGGTGGAGAGTTCCTTCTCAACGAGCCAGCGGAGCTCCTGCCTCGCGACACCGTGTTCAAGTCGATGAAACAGATCACAGCCGTCCCATTTGTCAAAGACTTGATGACGCGAGAAGTGGTGACCGCCAAACCTAGCGACTCGATCACCAGCGCAGCAAAGATATTTTCGGAGCGAAACTTCGACCACCTGCCGATCGTCGATGCAAAAGGGAAACTCGCGGGCATCGTGACCTCGTGGGATATCGCTGTAGCAGTTGGGACCGGCAAGAAGAAATTGTCGGATATAATGACCACCGACTTGGTCACAGCAACTGAGGATGAATCGATAGACGCTGTGGCGAGGAAGCTTGACAAGCATGGAATCTCTGGAGTCCCGGTGGTAGATGCGAAGGGCGAACTCAGGGGAATCCTGACGAGCGATGACCTATCTAAGCTGCTGGGAGGGCGAAAAAGATGACCAGAAAGATACTGCTGAAGTACGACGCGACGAAGACCACCGAACCCATCCTATCATCGGTGATCAAGGAGACTGGGCTGTTGCTGAACATCCTTTACGCGGAGTTCGGCCCGCGGGGAGGGGAAATCCTGCTCGCTATCGACGCCCCCGACAAGGATGTGGACAAAGTCATCGAGCTTTTCGAGCGGAAGGGCATCGAGGCCAAAGAGATTAAGCGCGCAATCCAGCTCGACCGCGATTCGTGCTTCGATTGCGGGGCATGCCTTTCACTCTGCCCCACCAACGCTCTCTATCAAACCGAGGACAAATCGGTAGAGCTCGACGAGGACAAGTGCATCTACTGTGAACTCTGCGTGCCCTCGTGCCCAGTACGAGCGCTCAAACTGTCAAAGTTCTAGGTGATTCACATGTACGTGCGAACTTGGTCATTCAAGGAAACCAACCTCCTCATCAAGTGCGACAAGGAGCGGGCGATAGACGCGGTGATCGACGCCAGCTTGCGAGCTAGATATGAAATCGAGCATTTCATCTGCTTGTACCCGGAGTTCCGATGGTCGCTCGAGCCCCTGAAGCTTAATGGGCCCCACCCGAAAATCATCGAGCTCATGCTCAGGGCCGGCGAGCTCGCCGAAGTTGGGCCCTTCGCAGCTGTCGCCGGAGCGATCTCGCAGGTCGCGGCCGAAGCTGCGCTGGAGGCTGGCGCTGAAAACGTGGTGGTCGAAAATGGCGGAGATATTGCAATAATGGGGAATCGAGATTTCCGCATCGGGGTCTTCGCTGGAGATGTGAAGGGCTCTGGAAAAATAGGATTCCTTGTCCGGGCGGGGCAGCTGCCGATCGGCATTTGCACGAGCTCTGGCACGGTCGGTCACTCGATAAGTTTCGGGGAAGCCGACGCTGTTGTCGCTGTAGCACACGAGGCCTCGGTGGCGGACGCAGCGGCAACGTCGATAGCGAACGCTGTGAAGGGTGAGGATGTCAAGTCATCGATCGAATTGGGTCTGAATCGCGCCAAGCATATCTCAGAAATTTTGGGGTGTTTAATTGTTCGGGGGGGCCACATCGGAACATGGGGCAAGCTGCCGGAACTGATCCTGCCATCGCCCAAATCTCGAGAACTCTCGGCTATCTCCAAGAGATATAAGGATTATGGGCTAGAGCTGGGTGCTGTTCAAATACGATTTTGCAGGTCACTCGAACTACAGGGTTTTTGTTAGTTAGTAGTCTCACTACTAACTACGAAAACACGGAGTACGCGGACCGAGACCAGCGCTTATTTGAACACCATCTAGAGCTGACACCTGTTTTATAGATGAAACCCCAACGTGAGATGGGAGACAATGGCAATCACCGTGAAGTTCTTCGCTAACTTCCGAGAGGTGGCTGGGAAAGATAAAGTCGAAATTAACGCCGACAATGTCAATGCTCTGTTGGACAAGCTCGTAGAAATTTGTGGAACTGAGTTAGCCAAACAGCTCTACGATAAGAATGGAAAACTGCGCGACACCGTACACATATTGGTGAACGGGCGTGGAATCAACCTGCTTAAGGGGCCAAGTACAAAACTGAAAGATGGAGACACCGTGGCGATCTTCCCGCCAGTCTCGGGGGGCTGGCTGACATCAAATGAACTCCGACGCTACAGTCGCCAGATAATCATCCCAGGTTTTGGAAAAAAGGGGCAGCTCAAGCTGAAGCGGGCGCATGTGTTCGTCGCGGGACTTGGGGGGCTTGGTAGTCCCTTTTCGGTCTACTTGGTCGCGGCCGGCGTTGGGCACCTCACCATAATCGACGAGCAGCGGGTCGACATGACAAACCTCAACCGCCAGATTCTGCACTGGGAGCTCGATGTGGGGCGGTCGAAGGCGGCGTCCGCGGTAGAGAAGCTGTACGGGATGAACCCAAACGTCAAGGTCGACAGCAAGCTCGAGCGGATAACCCCTGAAAACGTGGGCAAACTTATCAAGGGAGCCGACGTAGTCGTGGATGGCATGGACAACTACCCAACCCGCTACCTGCTCAACGAGGCCTGCGTCCGCAACCGAATTCCGTTCGTCCACGGAGCGATCGAAGGGCTGGTGGGTCAGATGATGACGATCGTGCCAGGGAAGGGCCCGTGCCTGAAATGCTTGGTGCCGCATGAGCCTCCCAAAAAGCCACTCTTCCCTGTGCTCGGAGCAACGCCGGGGGTAATCGGATGCTTGCAGGCTATGGAAACGATCAAGCTCATCACGGGGATAGGCGAGCCGCTCGTCGGACGGCTGTTGATATTCAACGGCACCGATATGACATTCAACGAAGTGAAGATTAAACGGAACCCACGCTGCCCTGTGTGTGGCAGGCGGAGGAGGTAAATTTCATGCCAAAAATCCCAAAGGAAAGGCTCAAACGATATCTCGGGCTGAAGCGCGACTTCAGCGAGGAACGCTACATCAACCTCCACCCCATCCAGCGGGGAGGTGTGCTCACACAAGAGGCGCGGAAGGCCATAGTCGAGTTCGGCGACGGGTACTCGACCTGCGACTGGTGCCAACCCAAAGCCGCACGACTTGATGCGATCGAGCGCCCACCGATAGCCCAGTTCATGGAGGACCTCGCGACTTTCTTGGGAATGGATGTCGCGCGAGTCGTGACGCGCTGCAGGGAGGCGAAGTTCATAGCCTTCATGATGCTCGGCAAACCTGGCGACACAGTAGTCGTCGACAGCCTAGCACATTATTCGACATACACCGCGGCGGAGTTGGCGGGGCTGAATGTGAAAGAAGTTCCGCACGAGGACTACCCAGAATTTAAAGTTGACTTGAACGCTTACGCTGACAAGATAGAGGAAGTCAAAAAGGAAACCAAGAAGCTCCCGGCCGTCGTCCTTCTGACTCATGTCGACTACCTTTACGGCAATTTGAACGACGCTGCCGCTGTCAGCAAGATTTGTAAAGAATACGGGGTACCATTCTTGCTCAACGCCGCATACTCCGCAGGCGTGATGCCGATCGACGGCAAAAAGCTGGGCGCGGATATCATCGTGAGCAGCGGGCACAAGAGCTGGGCTGCAAGCGCACCGACCGGCATCATTGCAATGAAAAAAGATATCGCCGGCGATGTCCTCAAGCGGTCAGAAATCGTCGGGGACTGGAGCGGGCGCAAGTTCGCGGCGAAGGAGTACGCCCTGCTTGGTTGCACTGTCATGGGGGCACCTTTAATCACCCTGATGGCGTCTTTACCGCATGTTGTGGAACGGGTCGAGCGCTGGCCGGAAGAGGTTGAAAAGGCGAGGTACCTAGTCGATCGGCTTGAACAGATCGAAGGGACTCGGCAACTCGGCATTAAACCAAAACAGCACACGTTGATCCACATGGAATCCGACGGGCTTCATAAGGTTTCTGAAACGCACAAGCGCAGGGGTTTCTTCCTGTACGATGAGCTCCGAGAGAGGAATATCGTTGGGATCCAAGCGGGCCTGACGAAGCACTTCAAGCTCAACACTTACGGCTTGAGTTTAGATAAGGTAAAAAATGTGGCGAATGCATTTAAAGAAATAGCAGAAAAATATGGACTAAAAATTGGGTGAGCCTATGGCGAAACCACGTGGCCCAGGCGCGTTGAGGATAAAAAATCTAATCGTTGAAATCGCGGGCAAAAAAGTGCTGAACGGTGTAAACCTAGAGATACCCAAAGGGGAGACTCACATTCTATTCGGCCCAAACGGGTCCGGAAAAACAACTCTGATGATGTCCATATTGGGTTTCCCAAGCTACCACATCGTATCCGGAGAAATTCTGCTCAACGGCACCGACATCACAAACATGCCAACGAGCGAGCGCGTGAAACATGGAATCGGCATAGCTTTTCAAACCCCACCTGCGATAAGAGGCGTTAAATTAGGCGACATTTTACACCACCTAGCTAGGGGTAAAATTGACGAGGCGAAAATTACTAAAGCCATCAACCTCAGCACAGAGTTTTTGAACAGGGATTTAAACGTTGGATTTTCTGGAGGCGAACTCAGGCGATCGGAGATCTTGCAGTTGCTTGTTCAGAGGCCAAGCTTCGCGATATTCGACGAGCCTGATTCGGGGGTGGATGTCGAAAATATAGAAGTGGTCGGTCGTGCAATCAACGACTTGCTCAAAAAAAGGTCCGGGCTTTTGATAACGCACCTCGGCCACATCTTGCAGTATGTTGAAGCTGACAAAGCACACGTGATGATCAAGGGAAGAATCGCGTGCTGGGGGAAACCAGTCAAAGTTCTCGGCGAGATAATGAAAAAAGGTTACAAATGGTGTGAAAGATGTCCAAAAGCAAGGATGCCGCATTGAAAGCAAAGGAAAAGCCGGCAGCAATAGGCCCAGACATCGACGTCAAGGGATTCACGAGGGAAGCCAAACCTTGGACCTGTTGCCCGGTTGTTTCCCTCCCAGAGGACTTTGCAAAGAGAGCGCTGACAGTTGGTGTTAGAACAGACGAGGGAGAAAGAGCCGGCACGTATTTCCAAGTGGACCATTCGACGGTTTTCCAAAAAATTCAAAAAATGTTCGAGGGAAAAGCCGAGATAATGAGCACTAAAGACGCGTTTGAAAAATACGACTGGATGGAAGATTACTGGTGGAAAGTCGTCTCCGCCGATGCGGACAAATACACCGCCTTGGCCGAGCTGGAGTGGGACAGAGGCTATTTCATCAGAGCGCTCGAGGGACAAAAAATCACGTTGCCGCTGCAGGCGTGCCTTTTCATCTCGAAGGATAACCTTGACCAAAACGTCCACAACGTCATAATAGCCGAGCCAAATTCGGAGGTTCAGATAATAACAGGCTGCACCGTCCATCCAAACGTCCAGCGAGGACTGCACGTTGGGATTTCAGAATTTTTCATAAAAGAAGGGGCAAAACTCACTTTCACAATGATCCATAACTGGGCACAAAATTTTGATGTCCGCCCCAGAACTGGAGCTCTTATCGAAGATAACGCCACGTTCTCGACTAATTACATTTGCCTGAACCCTGTGAAGAGCCTCCAGATGTATCCGGTCGCTTATTGCAAGGGGAAAAATTCTAGAGCTAGATTTACATCCATTTTGTATGGATCTGGAGATTCGTACCTCGATGTCGGCTCTAAAGCAGTCCTTCAAGGAACGGGCAGTAGAGCAGAAATGATTGCTCGTGCCATCGCTATCGATCGCGCGAAAATCTTTGCTCGTGGCCTTCTGGTCGGAGAAAAAGAAGATACTAAAGCGCACCTTGAGTGCAGAGGTCTTTTGCTTTCAGATGATGCGTTCATTCACTCTATTCCTGAACTCACCGCGAAGGTAAAGGGCACCGAACTCTCGCACGAAGCCGCGGTCGGCAAGATAGCGGAGGAACAGATCCAATACTTGATGGCAAGAGGATTTTCGGAACTCGAAGCTCAATCGCTGATCGTCAGGGGATTTATGGACGTGGGCATTATGGGGCTGCCAAAAGCGCTAGAAACTGAGATCAAACGAATGGTCGATACGACGACCGCCGCTGCCATTTAAATTTTTGCAATTTCTTTAACTTTTTGTGTGACAAGTTTACCAAGATTTGCTGCCCTATCTAAATCTTCTTTCTTCGGTTTCCCCCTCACGCTCAAGGTATCTATTACCTCAAGCCCAGCCGATTGCAAGGTAGTTTTTATTTGATCCACAGCTCCACCGCCCCAGCCGTAGGAACCAAAAATCGCCGCATGCTTCAAGCGCGGCCTCAACGCTTTTATTAGGCCGACGATCAAGCCAGCGACCGGATGCACTCCGCCGAGCAATGTTGGAGAACCCACTACCACTGCGCTCGCGTCCACCAAATCCCTAGCAATGTAAGAAACATCGGTTGTAAACGCGTTGTACGAGATAGCTTCCACGCCCTCCCTCGATATCGCATCTGTGATGACTTTTGCCATCGCTTCTGTATTTCCCCACATCGTGACGTAGACCACTACAACCTTTTGCTCAAGCGGTCCACGAGCCCATTTCTCGTAAGCGTCGATTATTCTCCTTGGATTCCTGTAGATTGGGCCATGACTGGGTGCAATCATCCTGACGTCGATTTCCTTTATCTTATCCAAACCATTCGACACGAACTTGTTGAACGGCATCATGATCTCTGAATAGTACCGTTTGGCCTCTAGGTGAAGGATTTCCCCGAACTCATCGTCGAAAAGTCGATTTGAAGCGATGTGTGAACCGAAGAAATCACATGGAAATAAAATTTTATCTTCTTCGCAGTATGTGAACATCGTCTCTGGCCAGTGCAGCCACGGGGCCTCGATGAACTTCAATGTCTTTCCGCCCAAGTCCAAAGTATCTCCATCTTTGACGACCATCGTCCGATCTGGTGGTACGCCGTGGAAAACCCCCGCCATCTCCGCACCCTTTTGAGTAGCGACGAGCTTTGCGTATCTAGCCCTAGACAAAACCTCCGGTATCCTGCCAGCGTGGTCAGGTTCAGCGTGGTTCATTATCAAATAATTTATCTTTTCTGGGCTCGAAACTTTCCCAATTTTCTTAAAAAGCTCTCCCTCGAATCCTGGGTTGACGGTGTCGATCAGCGCAGTCTTGTCTTTTCCGACCACTAAATATGAATTGTAAGAAGTTCCATACGGCAGAGTTACCAGACTATCAAATATTCTACGTTTTGGGTCCTCAACCCCAACCCAAAAAATGCCTTTAGATATCTCTACGACCTTGACCATTTTAACCCAACAAAAGTTATTTCGTCCTCCTTTTTAAATAGCTCCAAAATGTTAAGAAGAACCTGAGGCGATAGCGGAGTGGTGCAATTCCATGAAGAGTCGGCTTGAGGATCCAAATATTTTGAAACAAATTTTTAGACAAAACCTTCCACTGGCGTTGGATCTTAAAAAAACTATCTGGAGATACGCCAACACGATCAAGGAAAGAGAAAAATGTGATTTGATTAAGATAATGAACTTTTGTGGCACCCACGAGTGGACGACAACGTACTATGGCTTGAGGGACCTGTTGCCTCCATTTTTGGACCTGGTTGCGGGGCCGGGCTGTCCTGTGTGCGTGACCCCGGCTTACTACGTCGACGTCGCCATAAAATTGGCGCTGGAAGGTGTCAGGATCTACACATATGGCGATTCGCTGAGGCTGCGTAGCGTCAGGTCAAGCTATCCGAGCAACCTAGAAGAAGCTAGGGCGAACGGAGGCGATGTTAAAGTCGTTTACAGTTTCTTGGACGCGGCGAAGGACTCCGCGGATGGCAAAGAAAGCGCTTTTCTGGGGATAGGATTCGAGACGACGGCCCCGAGCTACGCGTTGGCGATCAAGGAAGGGATGGTCCCAGAAAATCTCAAGTTCCTTAGCACGGTGAGGCTGACCCCGCCCGCGATGAAGTATACCATCAAGTTTTACCAAGAACGCAGGCTGTTGCCGATAAAAGGAGTTATAGCTCCAGGACATGTTTCAACAATAATTGGGGCGGCCGAGTGGGAGTTCCTTCCGCGAGAAAACAATTTGCCGACCGTGGTCGCGGGGTTCGAACCGATCGATGTCCTGATGGCAGTGGCTCAGATACTCCTGATGTTGAAAAATAACAAAGCAGCGATCAAGATAGAGTACAAGAGACTCGTCAGTTGGGATGGAAATACCTACGCGAAGGGGTTAATCAAAAAAGTCTTCGAGAAGACAAATGCTGCATGGAGAGGGATTGGGTTTATCCCACAGAGTGGACTCGAGCTCAAGGGAAAATTCTTCGGAAAGCACGATGCTTTGACGTACTTCGGCGTGCCAGATTTGACGCCGAAAAAATGGAAACGCGACCTTCCTCCAAAATGTAGGTGCGGCGAAGTAGTGGTCGGCATAGCGAAACCGATCGACTGTCCCCTCTTTATGAAGGGCTGTTCGCCCACGAAGCCTTGGGGTCCGTGCATGGTATCCTTCGAGGGAACGTGCAACGTGTGGGCAAGATTCGGTGGCGGAGGCGGCTAGCATGTGTTTGGGTGTACCGGGGAAAGTGATCGACATCAGCGGCCACACGGCCACAGTAGATTTCGGCGGCGTCAGGAAGGAAGTCATCGTCGCTACGAGGAAAATCTCGCCAAATGATCTGGTTATGGTCCACGCGGGCATGGTGATAGGCAAGCTCAGCCTGAAAGATTTCTTGGCCAACGTGGCGTTGTATCGAGACATCCTGACACAAAATTTCCTCGACTCTGGCCTCAGTAAAACAGACGCGCAGAAAAAGGCCACGGATGAAACAAATAAATTGTTGGACTCACTTGGAATCCACCATAAAGTTTAGGTGTAATTAACAGCCTTTTAGAATTTGGTGAGGATGTGGCAAAAAGAAGCGTTACGTTAGAAATAGAGGGCATGGACTGCGCTCACTGCGCCCTTGCCATCGAAAAATCGCTCGGCAGGCTGGAAGGTGTCACCAAGGCGAGCGTCAGCTTCGCAACAGAGAAGGCAATCGTGGAGTACGATGCTAAGCAGGTGAGCATAGAAAAAATAAAGCAAGCCATAGCAGATGCTGGCTTCAAAGTCAGAGAAAAACCCATCGAAAAAAAGCGATTGCAGAGGCGCGCGGCCATCATCGCTCTCGGCTTGGCTCTCACCGTGCCTGTGTTACTCGTGGAGCTGTTCACAGATTTTTCCCAGAAGAAACTCTTGCTCTTCGTCCTCGCGACGCCAGTTCAGTTCATCGTCGGCTGGCGCTTCTACAAGGGCGCATACTACTCGTTGAAAAGCAAGTTCGCGAACATGGATGTCTTGGTCTCGCTGAGCACGTCGACCGCCTACATCTACAGCGTGGCCGCGACATTCTTCATAACTGGGGCAACCTTCTACGAGGCTTCGACCACGATTCTCACAACAATCGCAATCGGCATGTTCCTCGAAGAGTTGGCAAAGGGCCGGACTGGGGAGGCGATCAAGAAACTTATGATGCTCCAACCAAAGACCGCGACTGTTCTTCGCGGCAAAAGGGAGACCTCAATCCCTGTAGAAGAGATAAAAGTTGGCGACATCGTCCTAGTCAGGCCTGGCGAGCGGATACCCGTCGACGGCGAGGTCGTCAGCGGGCACTCGTCCGTTGACGAGTCGCTCGTCACCGGCGAATCCCTGCCCGTCGAGAAGAAGGAAGGAAACAAAGTGATCAGCGCTACCATAAACAAAACTGGCGCGCTGAAATTCAAGGCCACGAGGGTCGGCAAAGACACAACATTGGCGCAAATAATAAGGCTGGTCGAGGAAGCCCACGCCTCTAAAGCACCTATACAAAGAATCGCCGACTCGGTCGTGAACTACTTCGTCCCAACAGTTCTAGCGATAGCCCTGGTGAGTTTCGCCGTGTGGTATTGGATGGCCGGCTCATCGTTCCTGTTCGCCCTGACCATCTTTGTCTCAGTTCTTGTCGTAGCCTGTCCATGCGCCCTTGGAATTGCGACACCAACCGCCGTGATGGTTGGGCTGGGAAAAGGCGCTGAGCGCGGAATCCTGATAAAAAACGGGGGCGCGCTTGAGCGGGCCCGCGAAATGACCACTATCATCTTTGATAAGACCCGCACGCTGACAGTAGGTGAACCACGAGTGACGGATGTCATCACACAAAGGGGCAAGGAAGAAATCCTGCTGCTCGCTGCCATCGCCGAAAAAAATTCTGAGCACCCGCTGGCGAACGCGATAGTTGGCGAGGCCAAGAAAAAATTGAAAAAAATCCCCGATGCCAAGTGGTTCAAAGCACTTCCTGGGGCTGGTGTTGTAGCACACTACGAAGGAAAAGAGATTCTGCTCGGAAACAGAAAATTGATGTCGACCAAACGAGTTAGCACTACACACCTAGACACACGAATCGATGAACTTGAGGGTGAAGGTAAAACGACGATGGTTTTGGCAGTCAATAAAAAAGCTGTGGGGCTCATCGCTGTGGCCGATGTGCTGAGAAAACAGTCCGTCAAAACCGTGAACGAACTCATGAAATCTGGCGTGAAGGTGGCGATGCTCACCGGGGACAACGAGCGAGTCGCAAAAGCAATAGCGAAGAAAGCAGGAATCGATCAAGTCATAGCTGACGTCTTACCGAAGGACAAGGTGAACGAGATAAAGAAAATACAGAGAAAAGGCGAAGTCGTCGGGATGGTCGGAGACGGCATCAACGACGCGCCGGCCCTGACCCAAGCCGATGTCGGGATAGCTATAGGCGCGGGCACGGACGTCGCGATGGAAGCGGGAGAAGTCGTGCTTATGAAAAACGACCTGACGGATGTCGCATGCTTCATGGAGTTGAGCAGGAAAACCATGAACAAGATCAAACAGAACCTCTTTTTCGCGTTCTTCTACAACGTGGTGGTGATACCTGTAGCGGCTGGTGTCCTGTACCCGTTCCTTGGTATCGTCGTGATCTCGCCGATGATAGCTGCGATCGCGATGGTGCTGAGCGATATCACGGTAGTCGGAAACTCGCTACTCTTAAAAAGGCTAAACTTGTAAACTTTGACTGAGTCTGATAGGTGAATATATGGCTACATCAAAACGTTTGAGAAGTAGGCGAAAAGTTGTCAGCAAACGCCTCATGTTTGCAGCAGTTACCGCGGCATTTGTAGTGGGCGTGCTTTCTGGAGCTGCGATCTGCTTGCTCGCTACTCGTTTGTCACAATCTCAGGGACAACAACTTTTGTTCACCGAGGGCGAGAAAAAGACACTTTCTACTAAAATTGTTGCGGTGAGTTCAGATGGTAGCGGAGTAATTTCTGAATTAAATGTAGAAATAGAGAAAGGGAGCGGGCGCATCCTTGTTGACACTCACACATTGGTGGGATTTGATTTTCAGTATGCGGAGCGCACCGCGGTAAAAGTGGCAGCGGAAATCACCGGCACTGCATTGGATGACGATGGAGTCGGATTGAAAGGTGTGGATGTCTTTTTCTCGGTATCTGTACCAACAGAGCAAACAGTCGAGGTTCAAGCCATCGATGGGCCAAGTGCAGGGGCTGCGACAACAATTTTGACGATAGCAGCGATCGAAAATCGCAGAGTTAAAGGCAACGTGATAATCACGGGCACAGTTCAGGCGGACCACACCATCGGGCTGATCGGCGGCGCCTACGCGAAGGCGAAGGCCGCACACGAGAATGGGGCGACGCTCTTCTTAGTACCAAAAGGTCAATACGTCGAGGTTTCTCGGCAGGTTGGTCCATTTTCTTATACGGAGTACAAGTCAATCTCTTACTTGCAAGATTATGCTCAACAGCAGGGGTGGGGACTCCAGATTCAAGAGGTTTCGACGATAGAGGAAGCGGCAAATCTGATGCTCGAGTAAAATTTTGACAAGTTACGATAGATTTGAGCCACCCAAGCGGTAGCCTCTAGGGTCTATCTCCGCCCGCGCGTAACCGAGCTTCTTCAATGCTGCAACGATTTTTCTCTCAAGCTTCTTCGCTTTTTTCAATTCATCCTTTCCAACTTCCACCCTAGCAAAATCTCCATGGTCACGCACCCGCACGACGCGAAATCCCAGAGAGCGCATGAACTCCTCGCCCTTCGCTATCCGCTGCAGCTTTCTTCGCGTGATCTTTTGACCGAACGGTATCCTCGACGCAAGACATGGGTTGGCGGGCTTGTCGGCGTTCGGCAGGCCCAGCTTCACAGCGAGTTCCCTCACATCCTCCTTTGTCATCCCAGCGAGCGCGAGAGGACTTAAAACGTTGAATTTTTCCACCGCGCGCAACCCCGGCCGGAAATCCGAAAAATCATCACGATTTGTCCCGTCCAAGATCTTCTCAAATCTCAGTTTTTTCCGCACGCCATCGAGCTTCCTCAGAAGTTCGCTCTTGCAATAGTAGCATCGCTCGGCTGGATTTTTTGTGAAGTTCTTATCCTCGAGCTCGTTCGTGGTTATGATTTTGTGTTTGATGCCTATCCGCTTGGCAACTTTTTTTGCAACTTCGATTTCTCCAGGCGGGTATGTTGGTGAGATGGCTGTGACCGCAACGACATTATCACCCAAGACTTCCTGGGCAACAGCGCAAACTAGCGACGAATCTACTCCGCCAGAAAATGCTATCACGGCGCCACCACATTCGCTGATCACGGACTTCATACGCGAGAGCTTTTCGTCGATCATTTTATCACACCTATATTTGTTCGACCATTCTCAAAAAGTTTTATTGATATTGAAATTACTACAATAATTCTAGGCAAAAAATATTGATGGGGGGCCCGCTGGTACCCGCATACGAATGGGTATGGGTCCGACGCAAAAACTGGCATTTTCTACGAGTTCTTCCTGATGACCCGCCACAGCTTCTTTTTATTTACTTAATGCAACAAACCGTTTTTATATCCCGACAATATACAAAACCAGTGGAGGATAGTTCCATAAGTGGCGTAAAAAATGAGCTATGGGCTTCAACTGGGACGTTGACGGCACATCCCAAGAATACGTTGATCCTGACGCACGGAGATGTCGACGGTATGTGCGCGGCAGCGATAGCTAAGGTTTCTTACCCTAAAGCAGAAGTTGAGTTTGCAACTCCCGCAGACTTCTTGTCAAAGTTGGACTCTCTGTCCGGACACGATCGCGTCATTATTTTAGATTTAGGAGTAGGCAGCGCGCAAAAAAATGAGGCGATGAAGGCGTTCCAAAAGCTGTCCAAGACCTCCAGCATTATTTACATAGACCATCACCTTCGCCCCCCAGGAGTGACTGAAAGGAGCCTGGCTTGTAGCGGGACGTACAGAACGGGTGCTAGTACTTCTGAGCTCGCATGGGAGTTCTTCAAGCCTGACGCTTCTCACGATTTCATCGCGGTGCTGGGGGCGGTGGGGGACTATGCCGAGAAGACTCCTCCGATGCAGGGGCTAATTGAAAGGTACGGCGAGAGGAGGGTCTACCCAGAGGCATTGTTTTTGGAATGGGCCTTGATGGTGGCCGATGACTCGTTTAAACGGGGAGTGATCGAAGAACTCGCCCAAGGCAAATGGCCCTATCAGATGTCCATCATGGGCGAAGAGGCAGATAGCATTGTAAGGCGGCAGAGGACACTAGAGAAGTATGTGCGAGAGAAAGCTGAGAAGATTTGCGAGCATGTGCTGCTCATAAGGAACCCCCCGTTTAAGGCCACAGGCTCAGCTGCTACCCTTCTGACTAAGCGCGATGACGTAGATGTGGGCATAGCGTCTCGTCGGGAGGGGGACAGCGTTTACCTGAGCCTGCGGAGGCACGAGGAATCGGACATAAACCTCGCCTCGCTGATCAGTGAGAGCGCATTGAAGTCTGGCGGAGCGGGAGGGGGTCACAAGGCGGCAGCGGGAGGGAAAATTCCTGTTGAGAGATTCGATGAGCTTCTTCAGGAGATTAGACGCAGGTTGCCCGAAGGACGGCTAAAACGGATAAAGGGATTGGGTGTGAAATTCACGGATAAAAAAATGGTCGAGCGTAAGCTGTTTAAGGAGATTATCGAGCACAAGCGGGCGGAGATGGAGCTGGAGAAGAGTGAGGAGCGTTATCGAACTCTCGTTGAAACCTTACCCGATGTTATATACAGCCTTTCCGAAGATGGGAAAATCACATCGTTGAACCCAGCTTTCGAAAAGATCACGGGCTGGTCGCGCGCCAAATGGCTTGGTAAACCATTCACACCTCTCGTCCACCCAGACGATTTGCCGCTAGCCATGGAAGCTTTTCAAAAGACCTTGCGCGGGGAAACGCCACCGCTCCATGAGCTACGCATCCTCTCAAAGTCCGGCGAATACTTGACAGGTGAATTCACGGGCACACCGCAGATCAAAGGTGGAAAAGTGGTTGGGGAATTTGGCATCGTCCGCGACATAACCGAGCGCAAGCGGGCGGAGGAGGCGCTGCGTGAGAGTGAAGAACACTATCGCAGCCTTATTGAAACCTCTCCAGATGCTGTGACAAAAACTGATTTGGAAGGACACATCACTTTCGTATCCCCACGAACGCTCGAATTGCACGGTTATAAAAGTGCTGAGGAGTTGATCGGAAGAAGCGCTTTTGATTTAATCGCTCCGGAGGACCACGAAAGGGCGATGATGAATCTTCAAAAAACTATGAAGGAAGGAGTTGTAAGAAAGGTAGAATACACCCTTCTGAAGAAAGATGGGACTCGTTTTATCGGTGAATTAAGTGCCGCCTTGATCAAAGATGCTTATGGAAAGCCCAAGGCCTTTATTGCCACCACAAGGGACATCACCGAACGCAAACGGGCGAAAGATAAACTTAGAATACTCTGAAAAATTGGAAGAAAAAGTTCAAATTTATTATTTTCCAGTTTTATAATTGGCATACGGATTCTTCCTCCTGACTCGCCTCGGGATCTGCTTTTGCCGAATGGGCCCGAAGGGATTCGAACCCTCGATTTTCGCCTTGTAAAGGCGACGTTTGTTAGGGTCAAGATCTCTCCTGACACCTCATAACCGCTAGACCACGGGCCCAATTGATTTTTCGTGCCTTCGAATAAAAGCGTAGCCAGCCGCGATCATTTGATGCCCACGACAAGGGCGACGATGACCTCGATGACGATGAGTATGACGATGAGAAATTCTAGCGTCGCCGCGCGGTGGATATCGATCCGCTCCATCGCCATGCCGTAGAGCTCCTGCAACTGCCCGAGCTTCTTGTCCACCAGCGCCAGCCAGTCCGAGATGCGGAAGCGCTCCGACGATATTCGGTAAAGCTTGCCGAGGTACCATTCACCAGTGAACTTGAGGATGTTACGCATGTCTTCCACCAAGTCAGTAATCTCCACCCGCCACTCGGCCAGTTCTCCGGCGGCTCGCGCCAGTTCGCCGTACCCGCGGCGTCCCCACGCTATGCCGATCCTCGGCTTTGCGAACACCGTGTGTAAAGAGTCGTACGCGCGCTCTAGGCGACGGTCGAGCAGTTTGTCGTACGTTTCCAATTCGAGGAGCTGGATCCTAGCGAACTCGATCATGCGCTCAAGCTCGCCCATGTAGTCGACTGCGCCGCTCATCAGCGCCGAATACCAATCGACGATGACGATGTCTTCGTCGGAGTAGCTCAGGTAGAACTTTATCGAGTCCTCGGCCTCCTTGTTGCTTAGCTTCCTCCACTCTCTCTCGCCGCGGAGTATGCCGGCTGTTTGTTTTCTGTACCTCCTCATGAAGTCTCGAGCGCTTAGCTTCGGGTCGGATTCCGTTATCATGATCAAGGTGTAGATTTCGGGGTGCTCGAACGCCGGGTACGGGGAAACTATCGAGGGTTTGATCGTCTTCAACAACCCAGAAAAAAGTTCCTTCGTAATATTCTCGAATTCAATTTCCTTGCCATCGACTTTTACAGAGTGTTCATCCATTCCAACGATCTTTACGACTTCGTCCAAGCCGGCTTTGCGGAACTCGATGCTCAGGTAAATTTCGATGACGCCGATCGGGAATATCCTGCCCTCCACGGTCGCGTCATGCCCATCGATCTTTTTTGTGCCCAAGTTGACCTCGAGCGGCTGGAGCCCGACTTCCTCGTACCTTGGTGCCAGGACGCGCACTTTTTTTACCTTGGGCCGTTCGATGAGCGCGAGTTTGTCCTTGGGTATTTTTGAAAGTTCGATGTCCCCGCCGCAGTCGTAGAAGTACTGGAAGACCACGCGCCCGGTGAGCGATTGAGTTTTTTCGGTCGTCGGCATTCCAATCCCCGATGACATCTACCTTTTGGCTTAAAATGGCGCCGGGGAAGGGATTTGAACCCTTGATGCGCTGACGCGCAAACAGGTATCTGCAGGTTTTTACCTATAGCAACCTGTCGCCTTACCTGACTGGGCCACCCCGGCTCCATTATAATTTTGCTCGGCTATCTTAAATTAATGTTTTTTCCTTTTAAACAACCTTCACCCAAAACATTGGCGGGTCGCGTGGAAGTAACGCCAGAACTTGCCGAACTTTTTGGGGCATACATAGGAGAAGGGTCTATAAGCGCTAAAAAAGGAAGTAATGGCTTTCAGATGTCCATAGCGGTCGGCAAGGATACAAAGGAATGGTTGAACTATTTAGTGAATCTTTTTGAACAAGTGTTTAATTACCGCCCGAAACTCAAGCAGTATTCAGAATCGTGCTCAATTAGAATATGGGATCGAAAAATTTGCCAGTTTTTTATAGATGCTGGTTTTCCTGTGGGGAAAAAGGCGCCGATAGTTAGAGTTCCGAAAGCAATCATGGAAATCAGCGACCTACATAATTATAAGGCATTCCTAAGGGGATATTTCGACGGAGAAGGCTGTTTACATTTTAGTAGAAGCTATGGAAGGTATATCGAGTTTAAGAAGACACACCATCATTACCCGCGCCTTCTTCTTTCCTCTGCTTCTAAATATTTGATTGTTGGAGACATTGCATATATGTTAAAGTATACTAGTTTGCGGCCCGTTTTTCGGGAGATAGTGCACGAAGGAAAACTTGATGAGTATAATATTACAATAAGCGGCGCTGTACAGCTTGAATTGTGGATGCGCGAAATTGGGAGTTCAAACCCAGTACACTTTAGTAAATACGAAGTCTGGAAAAGATTTGGATTTTGTCCCCCCAATACAACGCTTGAACAAAGGAGAAAAATGCTTTCTGGAGAGCTTGATCCAAAAGTTTTCTACAAAAATATGTAAACGGCGGCGAGCACGCACGAAGTTGACGTCTTCCCCGCGCGCCGATTGCTGGTCCCAAGCTCCACCCCGTGATTCGCAAGCGCCAAACGTCCTGTTTACGGTTGCTATCTTCCGATTCTGGCCGGGTTCAACAGGTAAGGGCAGTTTACCTCGACCCTACAGCCGAGGTCCTGCCGCCGCCGACCCTACGAGACGGGGCTTCTACGCCCAAAACCAGGTCGACGCGCAGTTCCGAACGCCGCCCCCAAGCTTCGGCCCACCGTAAACCCCATTTGTGGTTACAGGCGAGGGGTAGCCGCCCACCTAGCTCGCCGCCATGATTATTTTGTTTTCCCAGAAATAAGCGTTTTTCGTCGTAAGGTTTGTCGGGGGTTCACGTTTGATGTCTTATTTACGACATCGTCAGCTAGTTGGTTGTCTAACGTTAGACATTGTGTCTTATTTACGACATTACAAACGACTACACGAGCCGCGACCGCAGATGTCTTATTTACGACACTCATTGCTTGAGTCCGAGTTCCTTCAAGAGTTCGCAGGCCTTGCACAGCTCACCCGACGTAGGTTCGCCGCACACTTGGCACCTTCTTAGTGCAAAGCTCGGCAAAGCCCGCACAATGTACGGCCTCATGCGGTCGAACATCCTCAAAATCATGAACTTGGTGTTTGGGTGTTTGACTTCGAAATCGTTTAGGAAGTCGCGGATCTCTGTGTGGATGCCACCTGCATAGGGGCAGACGGCCAGGTGAACTTTTATTTCTTTGAGCAGCGCGTAGAGTGCGGTCTCTTTCTCGGGGATTTCGCGCATCGGTTTTATCCTTGGCACGAAGCCCTCCCGCGGCGAGTAGACCGGGCCGAGGCGGTGAAGTCTGGAAAAATCTCCACGGACGTAGTTTAACATGATCGCTTGGGCCTCGTCGTCCAAGTTGTGGGCCGTCGCCAGCTTGTCGGCGCCGAGTCCTCGCGCCGCTTGGTTGAGCAGAGACCTGCGCATCACCCCGCAGTAGGTGCATGGGTGTTGTTTGCTCTTTCGCTTCTTCGCCAATTTCACAATCTCATCGAGCGTGGCCCCATACACTTTTTTGAAACTGACAACCACATGTTCAATCCCAAGTTTCTCCGCGTTCTCCCTCGCCACGGGCAGGCTGTGGTCGCGATAGCCCTTTATCCCCTCGTCGATCGTGACGGCCGCCACCTCGCAGTTCTTATTCTTGCAGTAATCTGCGATCAGATGGAGGGCCACGACGCTGTCCTTGCCCCCTGAGACCGCGACCGCAATTTTCTCGTTGGGCACGATGAGCTTGTGCTCGGCAACCGCGCGCCAGAAACGGCGCTCAACGCTTTTCGTCAGGCAGCGGTCGCAGAGCAGCGTGCCGGCGTAGCGGCGGTCGTAGACGGCCCTGCGCCCGCAGAATGTGCACTTCAGCATCTAGCCACCCGTGACGATAGGTATTATTTCGACGAGGTCGCCGTTCGTGAGGCGCTCTCCTTCGGGCACTATTTTTTTGTTGCACCTGACGGCGACGACATCTGGATTGTAGTTCAATTGTTTCAGCAAGTCGGTGATTTTTGCGCCCTGCGTCAACTTGATTTTCTTAATCTTTCTCTGCCCGTAAAGCTTGACTGTGATGATGATCCTTTTCATCTGATCACCACAGGCTCGGGAGGAAGCTCACCACTATGAGCGCCAGCACGAAGAAGGAAAATCCGAGAGCGACGCGGCGAGCGGTCTTCGCGGAGGTTCGTTTTTCGACGAATCCCTCGAGAATATAACCGCCGTCGAGAGGGATCGCCGGCAGCATGTTGAAGAGCCCGATCGCGAAGTTGAGCAGGAACATCCATGTCAGCAGGGAGATGATTGGCCAAGGCAGGTATGCTGTGTTGCAATACGGGTGAAAAATCGGGTAACCTGTGATTCCCCACCCGATCGCCGCGAGGGTGAAAAGCGGGTTGATGAAGTCCGACCGCGATATGGCTGAAATGGGAACCAGCCCCAAATATCCTTGATTTTCGTTTTCCTCGGACGAGGTGATGGTGATAGTAAATGTATTTTCGTTCGTCACGATCGTGAGGTTTTCCCCCGGGTGAGTGTTGTCCATGAAATTGTGGAAATCTTCCCACTCGTTCATCTGCACGCCGTTGATGGAGAACAATCGCATGCCGGGCTGAAGAACTCCGTATGCTGGAGTATTTTCGGCAGTCTCCCAGACGTAGACACCTGGGCGCGGCGCAACTGCCACGAGGAGGATGGACAAACAGAGCAGCGCCAGCAGGACGTTTGCAAACGACCCAGCCCCGTACACCCTGAGGCGCTGCATAATGGGTGCTTTCTTCAGACGCTTTTCATCTGGCTCGACGAATGCCCCAGGTATTACAACGAACGCCATAGCCCCGACGGATTTTACTGGAAGATTATGTGCGCGAAGCACGAAACCGTGTGCGAACTCGTGTACGAGGAGAACGCTGAGGATCGCGATCAAACCCTCCCAGAGGGGGATCGTCAAGCCAGGTATCACGAGCCTCACGCCTGGCGGTGCCACGGCTGGCCGCGTGATGATGAGGGCCGCGTTTAGAATGAGGTTCACGAGCATGAACACCATGAACGCAGATCCAACGACCACAGCAGCATTTCCAAAGATACGCCATCCATTTTTATGTGCTTTAGCGGTGTTGTCGATGAAGTTCAGGCCCCGCTTGGTGCGCCACATCAGTATGCCTGGCCCGACCTCGAAGTTTCTTTTCTTCAAGTTGTAGCGGCGATTGAGCGCGAAGATTGCTAGCCAAAATCCAGCGAGGAACGCCAATGCCAACGCCAGCCAAGTCATGTCCATAGTTTTCCCGTAGCCCTTATAATGCGTCGGGGCTTAAATTTCTCCGATGGGCATGTTTTATCTCGTGTTGACGACCACGAAGACGCACGCCGAGGCCGAGCGCATCACAAAGAAAATCGTCGGTGAAAAATTAGCCGCCTGCGTGAATGTCGTCCCAAGCATAAGCTCGACGTATCGCTGGAAGGGGAAAATCGAGCGTTCGAGGGAAGCTCTGCTTTTGATAAAGACATCCGACGAGAAGCTCGACAGGTTAATCAAAAGGATTGCAAAGCTCCATAGCTACGAAGTTCCAGAAATAATAGCGTTGCCCATCGAGCGAGGGCTACCCGAATACTTAAAATGGTTGAAGGAAAGCTTGAGGTGATAGATATGGGCATCCCGCTTGTGGAATCGCACAAAGTGATCGCGCCTCGACCGATATTGTTGATAACTACAGTCGACAAGCAGGGGCGGATAAACGCCGCGCCGATGTCGTTCGTTATGCCAGTGGAGATGGATCCACCCATCATAGCGCTTTCGACTGGATACGACGGCGACACCTACAAAAACATATGCGAGACCAAAGAATTCGTGGCGAACGTCGTCGGCGAGGATATCAAGAAGCAGATGTGGACGTGCAGCAAGTCTTTCCCGCGCGGGGTCAACGAGCTCGAGAAGGCCGGCCTGCACTGGGAGCCGTCCGAGAAGGTGAAGCCGCCGCGCGTCGTCGAGTGCCTGGCCAACTTGGAGTGCAAGCTCGAGTGGGTGCACGAAGGTGAGGAATACGTGGTCGTGGCCGGGCGAGTGGTGGCAGCGAACGTGAGGGAGGGTGTCATCAAGTCCGGCAAGTTCAACGTCAAGGAAGCGAAGCCCCTGCTCCACCTCACCGGCAAGTTGTTCGTCGTAGGAGATCATGTTGTAGAGCTATGATTCGATGGCGAGGCCAGTCAAAGTTGCGGACACCGTCGAAGTGTTGTACGACGAGAAACGCTGGGCGTTGTTCAGACGACTGAGGGAGCGCACCAAAGAAATAATGCTCGCCCTGTCGAGGCGCAGCGTCGCGTCGATAGTTCACGGAAGCGTGGCCCGCGGGGACGTCGACCAAGCAAGTGATGTAGATGTTTTTGTGCCGTCGGTTGTGCAGTCTTACGAGGTGGAACTCGCGCTTGAAGATGCCGGACTCAAACCGATTGAGCGCGAGATCGTCGTGGCGACCCCATGGCAGTTGCCGAAGGCGCATGTCTACATCAGCGATGACAGCTCGGTCACTTTTCCCTTGATAAAACCAAAGGCACTGGATGTTGAATTTTATTACTTTGGCGGAGCGGTGGATCTGAATCAATTGAAAAAAGAAAAACGTGTGGCGGGGGTAGACAAGCGGTTGATGCTGATCGAGCCCACATCAAAAGGGCACGTGGAGAGCCAAGTCATTGGAAGAGAAGCGGAGGTGGCCAAGAAAATAGGCGTCAGCAGAGAAATCGTCCGCGAGCGGGTGCAAGTGCTGACGCGGCGGGCCGACGTTGGGCACACTGGAATTTTTATCAAAAGGCTGCTTGCTCCAGAAGAAAATTTTGAGGCAGTGATGCAGCAGCTGGTGAAGGAACGGCCAGAAATCAAAATCCGTTTGAAGGAAAAGTGATTAGAAATAATCGGGGCCGAAATTTATTTAATGGTGTTAAACTAAATTTAATTGACACGGTTCGGTACTGTTAAGCTACGGTTGCCCAGCAGCCGAAAAGGCTGCTGGGTTTTTTGTTTTAGGCAGCGGTGTAGCCGTCGCACCCGTGGAGTGCAACCGTTTCATCCGGCCGCCGGGAGTTGCACCCGGATCTTCCGAATCCACGGTTCGGCGCTCTACTATTAAGCTACGGCCGGCCGCCACACCGCCGCCAAGGATTTGGGTGGCAGTTCTTTATAAAGACAAAACGACTCAAACTTCACGGAATCTTTTAATCACAAATTCTTTGTCTAGCGCGGAGATGAAATTCCCCACTCTCGGGCCGAACTCCCTCCCTATCAGCGCGAGGTACACCGCCTTGAAAAGTTCTTGTGGTTCGATGCCGACATTTTGAGCGATTTCATATATGTGGTTGTGGAGTTCCACCGGCTTGTAGTCCCTTTTGGATAGATCGTCCGCCAAAATTTTTAGTCCCTTTCTCTGTTCCGTCGTGATGGCTCTAGCTTCTGGTGGCAAAGTTTCTGCGATCTTGAATCTGAGATATTCCGGAGCGTAATCTTTTATCCAGTTGGACGCGCGCTTCAAACGTTGTACGGCAAGTTTAACGTCCGCCTGGCTTGGATCGGTCATCATCCCCTTTGATTTTATGATGTCTATCGCCTGATCCCAATTTTTCACGACCTGGCACAACACGGCAGCGAACCTGAACGATATCCGTTGCGGCTGCTGCTTGGGCACCCCATCGACCTGCGAGAGTTCATAGATGCGTTCGACCTGTTCCTCCTTCCTGTCGCCTATGCTAGTTTCCGTGAAGTAAGCGTTCTCTACCATGTCGTATTCGTCGTAGAAGTCGAGCAGGGGCAGACCAGGGTCGAACTCCTTGCTCTTCATCGCCTTGCTCCTGAAGATGAAATATCGCAGTAGCTCAGGCTCAGCTATGCTCAACCATTGAGGCAACGTGAAGACGACGCCGCGAGATGAGGACATTCGCCGATGCACAACTTCGCCGGTTTCTTCATCTACGCCCTTCAGGCTGACCCACTCGTATGGCACGGGATATGGGGCGTCGCGGCCGAAGACCTGCCTCGCGATGAGCTTGCCGGTTTCGTAGCTGCCGCCGGCGGCCGCATGGTCCTTTCCAAAAGGTTCGCAGGTCACGCCCAGAAGCTTCCAGCGCGCCGGCCACTCCACCCGCCACGTCAGCTTTCCTCCACCCTTGGTGTAATCGGCCTCGCCCTCGTGGCCGCAGCCAGCCGCATAGTCGCACCCGCTGCACTTGTAGCTCACATAATTGTCGTGCCATGCATAGGTTTTCGTCGTGGCGAGCCTGCCGCATTTTTCGCAGATGGCGTCGTAAGGCAACCAATCCTCGGGCAAAGGTTTTGCTCGATATCTGTTGAGGATCTCGCGTATCTCGTCGGCGTGCTCGAGGGCGGCGCGGATTAGGTCCGCCATCTTTCCGCTCCTGTAGATCTCCGCGGCGGAGTAAATTTTCACCTTGATGCCGAAGTCATCGAGCGAGTCAGTGAAAGGTCTGGAGAAGAAATCGACGAAGTTTTCGTGCGTCCGGTCAGGCGACGGGATGTTTATGTAGGGCATGCCGAGGTACCGCTTGTATCGCTCGGCTAGGTCGCCCTCGTTCAGCGGCCACGGGATGCGCCGCATCGGGTCATAATCGTCGGCGTACCATATCGCCTCGGCCTTGCCTCCAGCCTGCTCCACGGCGCGGCGGATGCCGTCGGCGATGAAGACGTCGTTGCAGTGGCCAATATGGACGTGCCCTGAAATTGAGATGCCGCTCGCGATGGTGTGCTTCTCGCCGCGACCTACCAAAGCCTCAGCTATCTGATCAATCCAGTGCATGGAACCCACGTAGATTTATATCATCCATCGTAAAACTTTAGCGGGGAACGATGAAGCCAGCAAAACATATCATGTCTATACCGCAGTCGAGCACGCTGAAGGTGCTCGGCTTGGCGAAGGAGTTGGAGCGTAAAGGTCAGAAGATCATCCACATGGAGGTCGGTGAGCCGGACCTCGACACCCCTGACCACATCAAGAAGGCCGCCGAGGAGGCGCTTGCCAAGGGGATGACGAAGTACACGCCCAGCGCCGGTTTGCCCGAGCTGAGAGAGGCCATCGCCGACCACCTCAAGCCGCAGGGCATCCAGACCTCCTACAAAAATGTGATAGTTACGCCCGGCGCGAAGCACGCGATCTTCTGCGCGATGGGGGCGGTCATAGACCCGGGCGACGAGGTCATAATCCCGAGCCCGTGCTGGACGTACGAGGCGATGGTGCTGATGTTCGGCGGCAAGCCTGTGTTCGTGGAGACCAAGCAGGCAGACTACTTCAAACTGAAGGCCAAAAATTTGGAAAAGGCCTTGACGAAGAAGACGCGGATGATTTTGCTGAACTACCCGAACAATCCTACAGGAGCGGTGATGAAGAAGGAGGACTTGAAGGAAATAGCCGATTTGGCGGTCGACAAAAAATTGTGGGTCCTATCGGATGAGATCTACGACTGTTTGACCTACAATGGGAATCACACGAGCATCAGGTCGTTCCCTGGCATGGATGAGAGGACGATATACGTGAACGGCTTTTCGAAGGCGTACGCGATGACGGGCTGGCGCTTGGGCTACGCCGTGGCCCCGTACGACCTGATAGCTGAGATGGACAAGATTCAGCAGGCCTCTACATCTTGCGCGGCCGGCTTCGTCCAGGCTGCGGGCGTCGCGGCTCTGCGCGGTCCTCAAGATTTTGTGATCAAGATGCGCAAGGAGTACAGCAAGAGGCGCGATGTCATTGTAGACGGATTGAACTCGATCGATGGGATCAAGTGCAACAAGCCAGCTGGCGCGTTCTACGCATTCCCGAACATCGAGAAGCTCGGCAAATCCTCGCTGAACTTCTGCGAGCTCCTGCTGAAGGAGGCGGGCGTTGCGGCCGTGCCGGGCAGCGGTTTCGGGCCGTACGGCGAGGGCCACGTGAGGTTCAGCTACGCCACGTCGATGGAGAACATTAAGAATGCGATCGAGCGGGTAAAAGGCGTGGTCAAAAAGTTTTGATTGATTATTTTGATAGTTTCGCGAACTCAGCCCTGCTGCGAGCTCATGCTTTTCAACAATCTGCCATCCCCTACTGGAACCATTGTGGGGATTCAAGGATTTTCATATCCACGTCTTGCACCCTGATTCCAATTCAGCCGCAATGTCGTCGAATTTTGGTAGGGCTCCTATTATCAGGCCCTTTAGGTCTCGAATCCACATGTTGCGTTTCTCGTGTAGTTTTTCACAAAATGTTTTTGGGTGAAATTTCAATCCATATGTCTTTAGTTTTTTGTTAACCATGGAGGTGTCTACCTTTGTGCCTTTCTTGATCAGGAACCAGAGATCGTACAAATCTCTCGGCTTATCTCTGGTCAAGATTCCCCTTATTTTCTCTGCAGCTATCTCCTCGATGCCAAGCACAGAGAGTTCAAAGGATGGGATCTCAGTATAGCTTGCGGTGAGGAGCATTACATGTACGGAAGTCGGACGCTCTCTCCTGCTGAGGTTGAGCGTGACTCTAGACATGCTAGCTCTGCGACCGTCATAAAGCGGGCCCCTTATAGCAAATCTGATGTTGGTCTCATTGCGGTGTTCCTCCATTTCGCATACCGTTCGAAACATGTCCACGCGTTCCATATTTCTGATCACGCGCTCTGTCAAAGCCTCATTATCGAATCTCCTTCCGACGACATCAAAATCGAGGTCCTCGCTGAACCTGTTGAGGTTGTAGAACTTGTACAGAGCTGTCCCGCCCTTTAGAACAAGCAAGCGTCTGAAGTCAGCCGTAGAATAAAGGACGAGTTCGAGCAGGTAATCCCTTTCTGCGTTTTTCAAAGAGAGGTGCTTGAAATCCGCTATCCTCGCGAGTTCCGGTTTCGTTATCATCATATCACCTCACGTTAACCACGACGCCCCACCTTGTATCTTTCTTGCCCGAAGGTGGTTTCGCGTAATCAAGCGGTATCGCAGTTTTGTAGGTAATTGCCCACAATTTTTCCGCCTTGCGCCCAAACGACTCCAGCATCCATCCGAACCTCTTCGCGAGGGCCTTGTTCCGCGTTTTCACGATATAGTCCACGAGGCGCCCAACGGATATTGTCTCGAGATTGTCCTTCAAGATAGAGTAGATCTCTGAGACGGATATCCTTCTCATCAGGACGGCGTCTATTATCGCTTTCTCTGGCTCCGCCATGAAGACCTCAAAATCTCCGACTCGAACCTTTGAGAAACCGAAGAGGTGCGAGGGGGGGATCCTTTCAAAAACAATCTTGGTGTTTGCCACGGATATGGTCCTGCGGCTCTTCGCACTCGTGGTTAGGACAGAGATTTCGTTTGGTAGCTGCTCGGTGAGGTTGTGGTATCGGATGGCCGCCCACAGCGATATGTAGCTCGGCCACGTTATCCGGGAGGCTATAATTAGGGGATCTCGGTGAACCGTGTACGCGTCCCTCTGAAGTTTCTGCACGAGCCCTCTCTTCTTCAAACGGTTAAGGTAAACCTTTGCGTAGACCGTGTCCTTGCCGATGATGCTGGCAACCGTGGCTAGGTTGAACGTCGGGTATGCCTCAAGCTTTTTCAGTACTTGCAAGGTCTCGAGCGCCACCGTTTTACCCCCTTAAAACATGGTACTTTACCGCTTATAAAATTTTCTACACGCAGGTAATCAAAATTGATAACTTTCGGTATATAATTTTTAAAGATAGCCGAGCTGGTTGAAGCGATATCCTGGGAAGCGGTTTCGGGCCGTACGGTGAAGGTCATGTAAGGTTCAGCTACGCCACATCGATGGAGAACATCAAGAAGGCGATCGAGCTGGTAAAGAGCGTGGCCGAGAAGCTTTGATTACGGGTATCACCGATTACATCAAAAAGCTTTTGCTATAGTTTGAAGACACTTCATTGTATGCGACTCCTACTTAAACTTCGCGTAGCCAAAGATCAGGTTTACGACTTGAAGTATCACCACAAGCTCCAGGGGTTCATCTACAGCCTGCTCGATGGGACGCCCTACGTCAAGCTGCACGACAAGCGGGGGTACAAGTTCTTCTGCTTCTCCAACATCTTCCCCCCGAAGGGCGCGAAAAAAGAACCATCCGAGAGCATGAAAAAGGGTGAGCTCAGGCAGATGCTGATATCCTCACCTGAAGTCGGGCTGGTAAACATCCTGAACGAGAAATTGGAGCAGATGGGTGGAGAGAGGTCGCCAGTGAACATCGGTGAAATGTCGTTTGTGGTGGAGTCCGTGAAGCCGCTTGAGCCAATGATCTGCAGGTCGTGCAGGCTCATCACCGGCACGCCGATAGTGCTCCGCATACCAAAGGAGAAATTTGAGAAGTACGGCATCGTCCCGCCCAAGGATTACGATTATGTGTACTGGCGGAAGGAGTGGCCGTTCGAGCCGTTCGTCAAGCAGCTCGAGGAGAATCTGTTCAAGAAGTACAGAGAGTTTTACGGCAAATCGGTTGAGGAGTTCCCGATATTTGAGCAGTTCGAG
>Ga0172365_10000167_pt1 | contig 40521 bp, 37 predicted proteins | sample LakKivSesite48cm_FD_114535 | JGI IMG/M metagenome (GOLD analysis project Ga0172365, IMG submission 114535) | Sediment microbial communities from Lake Kivu, Rwanda - Sediment site 48cm | ecosystem: Environmental > Aquatic > Freshwater > Lake > Sediment | place: Rwanda: Western Province, Lake...
ACCTTTTCTTCAGGGCTCACCTCGCGGGTGTCGCGCGTGTTCCAGCCCAGCGCGTCGAAGAGAGGCAGGATGAACGCTTGCCGCGTGGCGGCTTCGTTGTAGCGCTCGCGGTCGTGGGCGGAGAGCCTGGCGAAACGCTCTACCAGCCGTTCAACCTCGATCCTGGCTTGGGCGTAGGATGCAGGCACTCTTTTTTCCTCCGGGCGCTGTTAGTTTGGTCAGCGTTTGTCACTGCCTCGGCCTGGTCAGAGACGCGAGGCTGTTTTCATTGCATTGTGCCTCCAGTATAGCGCAAGTTTGCGCACAAGTCAATACCTGCGGTCCTCAAAGATTCCACAGCAAGTCAAATTTCAGGATCACGAATACCACGAAAGCTCGCGAAACGCGCGAAAGCAGCGGCCAGTTTCGTGTTTTTCGCGAGCTTTCGTGCCTTTCGTGGTCCACGTATTGACAGCATACCTAAAGTGTGATATAATGTATACGAAAATACATTGTGTGGTATACAAACAAGCCGATACAGGCATACACTGGCAAATACCTGGCCCGGGAAGCCCGGCAGGCGGGCCAGGGCCGGGTCCGCTCCGTCAACGTCTGAGATATGGCTCGAGGAGGGTCAACCATGCCAACCGAATTGGTCTTTCTGGGCCCGAGGCGTATAGGGTTCCGCGAGTTTGAGGAACCTGCCCGGCTGGGTCCCCGTGAAGTCTACGTGCGAACGCTGTTCTCAGGCATCAGCCACGGCACAGAGATGAACGTGTACCGGGGTACCTGCCCCGAGTATACCATGAGCTACGTGGATGGCCTGTACAGGGCAGGGGAACCCGCCTGGCAGTACCCCAAGACCTACGGCTACGAAGAGGTAGGGCAGGTGGTTGCGCGGGGCGACGCCGTTCACGAGGTCAAAGAGGGCGACATCGTCGCCTCCGCCTATGGGCATCGCGAGGCGGCCATCATAGACCTCGACCAGACTTTTTTCTTCCACGTGGTGCCGCCCCACATGAAACCAGAACACGCCATTTTCCATGCTTTGGGTAGCGTGGCCCTGGATGCGTACCTGAGCTCCGAGATCCGCCTGGGGGAAAGCGCCGTCGTGTTGGGGTTGGGCATCATTGGCCAATTCATCGTGAGGCTCTGCAAGATGGGCGGCGTGGATCCCATCATCGCTGTGGATCTGATCGCCTCACGGCGGGAGCGTGCGCTCGCTCAAGGAGCCGACTATGAGCTCGATCCACGCCAGTGTGACGTGGCGGTACAAGTCCGCCACATCCTCGGCCGGCGGGGGGCGGAAGTGGTGTTCGATACCACCGGCTCGTACCTGGGGCTGCAGGAGGCGATCCGCTGCGGCGCGCCGATCTATGGGCGCGTGATGGCGATTGGATGGTATCAGGGTGAGGGGATTGGCCTGCGCCTGGGAGAAGAATTTCACCATAGCAGTTTTGGTGTGGGTGGAACCTGCCAGATTCGAGCGAACAACCAGCGCGTACCTCCGGCCCCTGGCAGGGCCTGGGATGCCAGGCGGCTGGTCAATACGTTCTTCCGCCTGATGACACAGAACAAGGTAGCGGTGGCAGATCTCATCTCACACAAGATACCGTTTCGCGAAGCAGCCAGCGCGTTCCGTCTCATTGATGAACATCCCGAGCAGGTCAACAAGGTCGTGCTCGAGTTCGGTTCGCCGGCACGCTAGAAGCGATTCCACCGGGAGAGGTGCGTTGGTTCGTCAGGAAGAAGCGTATGCGCGGCTGAAAGAGGCGATCCTGTCGCTGGAACTGCGGCCAGGGCAGCCAGTGCTGGAAAAGGAATGGGCCAGGCGTCTGGGTATGAGCCGCACGCCTGTCCGCGAGGCGCTGCAACGCCTGGAATACGAGGGACTGGTGACCCATGATCGCCGGCGGGGATGGTTCGTCTACTCCCTGGCATTGGACGACATCCGGCAGATTTTCGATATCAAGTTCGCGCTGGAGGGGTTGGCAGCCCGGCGGGCGGCCGAGCGGATCACTGAGGAACAGGCTGCGCGCCTGAGACGCGCCTTAGCAAGCTTGGCTGAGGTCACCCAGGATCACGACCTCGACGCCTGGCACGTCGCCGATCAAGCCTTCCACCAGGTGCTCTTCGAGGCGGCCGGGAATGTGCGCCTGCAGCAGGCCATCCAGAGCCTGAACAGCCAGATGCACCGTATCCGCGCCGGTCACCTGGCGCTCGAAGGGCGCATGGATCGTTCCCTGGAAGAACACCGCGCCCTGACAGAGGCAATTCTCTCGGGCGATGGCCGGGCAGCCGAGGAAACCATGCAGGCCCACTTGAGGGACGTGCGGGACAGCCTGATCAACGTGTTGGAGAGGGTGGTATTCCCCCTGGTGGGACCCAAGGTCTAGCAATGCAAGGGGATTTCTAACATGATCAGAGTCGGACTCGTCGGTCTGGGCTTCATAGGTCGCATACACCTGGCCAGGTATCTCAACACGGAGAAGGCCGAGCTGGTGGCAGTGGCGGATCTTGAGGTGGAGCGGCTGAGGAAGGAGACAGCGGGAAGCAGTCCAGACCCGAGTCGGATGTACTCATCCGCATTGCCACCGTTGGACATCCCGGATGGGGTGGCACTCTTCACCACGCTCGACGACATGCTGAAGGGCATTGAGCTGGACATGGTAGACGTTTGCCTGCCTACCTTTCTGCACGCCGAATCTACCGTCAAGGCCGCGCAGGCAGGCAAGCACGTCCTGTGTGAGAAGCCAATGGCCCTCACCGTGGCCGAGTGCCAGACCATGATTGACGCCGCCAGGGCATGCGGCGTACAGCTCATGATCGCTCAATGTCTCCGCTTCTGGCCAGAGTATGGTTACCTGCACGAGGTATGCGACAGCCACCGGCTCGGCCGGCTTCAGTCGTTGACCATGCGACGACTGGCCGCCCCGCCGCGATGGTCGTGGCAATCCTGGCTGCTGGACGCCAACAGGAGCGGTGGGACCATCGTGGACCTTCACGTTCACGACGTAGATTTCATCAACTTCCTGCTGGGGCCGCCACGGGCCGTATTCGCCCAGGGGATCGAGCAGGGCATCACCGGCGGCATAGACGTCGTCATCGGCAATTTCCTCTATCCCGGGATGAAAGTGACGGCTGAGGCCGGTTGGATGAGGGCGCCCGGCTTCCGCACGCACCACTCTTACGAAGCGCTGTTTGAGAGAGGGTTGGTGCGCATGGCAGCAGACCAGCCAGAGCGCCTCATGGTTTACGAAGAGGGCAGAGAGCCCTACGCTCCGCAGGTGAGCGCCGAGGATGGCTACACGGCGGAGATCAAGTTCTTCCTCAAGTGCCTCAGCGAGGGCCTGGACGTAGCAGCCGCCTTCCCCCCAGAAAGCCCAATGACGTCCATCCAGATGGTGCTCCTGGAAAAGGAGTCCATCGCCAGAGGAGAGTTGGTGCGTTTTAGATGACTCACAGCAATAGGAGGACAAATGCCTAGCGTAAAGATCGCCATTATTGGAGGAGGAAGCCCCTACGTGCCAGGGATCCTGTACTCCTTCGCTCACTCGGGGGCCGTATTGTCAGGGAGCGAAATCGCCCTGATGGATGTGGATCCCTCTCGATTGCCTATCATGACCGCACTGGGCCGCAGGATGATGGCGGAAGCCGGAGCGGGCCTGACGGTCACAGACACCACCGACCTGGACCAGGCTTTGAGGGGTGCCAACTTTGTGCTCACCAACTTTCGCCCCGGGGGACTGGAAGGGCTGCGCATGGACGAGGAGATACCCAACCAATACGACGCCCTGGGACAGGAGACGACGGGTCCCGGGGGTACTTTTTTTGCCCTGCGCGCCATACCTCAGGCGCTTCGGCTGTGCAGACGCATGGAGGACATCTGTCCAGAGGCATGGTTGATCAACTATCTCAATCCCACAAACTTTATCGCCGACGCCGTGCGGCGTGAGACCGCCGTCAGGTACATCGCCATCTGTGACGGCGGCGGCAACTATCTGCGCTACTTCCTGCCGGAACTCCTGGGCCTCGAACAGGCAGACGCGGATACGGATGTAGCGGATGTCCCATCCGCCCCATCCGCGTACATCCGATTGCGGGCCAGAGCGGCCGGGGTCAACCACCACTCGTGGCTCATGGAGCTGCGCATCGGAGATGAGGACGGGTATCCCCCCCTCCTCGAACGTGTGCGAGGCGCGGAAGGCAAGGGCAGGAGCTTTAATCGCAAGCAACACGAGTTTGGAATCTGGTTTCTCGAGCGATACGGGGTCTGGCCAGCCAACCTGAGCTACCTCTACCCATACTTTAACTACGACGACGCGCTGGCAGACTACCGGGCCGGGCATTCGCTATACCGTATGTTTATGGCTGACCTTCCACAACATTGGCGGAATTTCGAAGCGATGGCCAAAGGGGAGATTCCGATCTACCTGGATCCCAGCAAGCATCATACGGACGTCGGGCACGGCGACCTGGCGGTGCAGGTCATGCTGGCGATTGCCAGCAACGCAAGCCGGGAGTTTCACGTCAACGTGCCGAACGAAGGGAGCATTGCCAACCTGCCGCAGGATGCGATCGTCGAGGTACCTGCGCTGGTGGATGCCAGCGGAGTAAGGCCGCTCTGCATGGGTGACCTCCCCAAAGGAGTCGTGGGACTCGTCCAGTCGCTCATCGCCTGGGAGGAACTGAGCGTGGATGCCGCCCTGAGTGGCGACAAGAACCTGGTACTGCAGGCCATCCTCGCTCACCCCTGGGTGCTCTCCATCCAGCAGGCGGAGAGCATAAGCAACGAGATGTTCTCGGCCCACGCGGCCCATCTGCCCCAGTTCCAGGGATAGCGCAAGCTCGTCATTCCGAGCGAAGCGAGGAATCTGCGTACAAGGAGCAAGAAATGCAGTGGGAGAATTTGACCGCGCCTGACTTTGCAGCAGCAGTCAAGCAGACCCAAGGAGTCTGCCTGTTGCCACTGGCCTGTATCGAGAAACACGGCGAACACTTGCCGCTGGGGACCGACCTGTTCATCGGCATGGAGATGGCCCGGCGCGCAGCCGAGATCGAACCCGCCATCGTCTTCCCGCCATTCTACCTGACCCAGATCATGGAAGCCCGGCATCAGCCGGGCACGATTGCCATTGGCGCACACCTGATGTTGAGGCTGCTAGAGGCGGTGTGCGACGAGATCGGACGCAATGGCCTCAGCAAGATCATCCTGGTCGTCAGCCATGGCGGCAACCGTTTCCTGGCTTCCTTCTTCCTGCAGTCATTGCTGGACACGCGCAAAGACTACGTGGTGTACCTCGCCCAGACGTTCTGGGATCCCGGTTTCATTGACCTGCGGGACAGAGTGCTGGAATCGGAGTTCGACCAACATGGCGGGGAAATGGAGACCAGTATGATCCTGGCCGCCCATCCTGCGCTGGTGAAGATGGACCAGATCAAGCGGATGGGTACATCCGACGAGCGCTCGGGCAAGCGGCTGGAGCGGCTGCAGCACCTGGCCGGGCTGCAGCCAGGGCAGGAAACACCTATCAGTTGGTACGCCAACTTCCCTGACCACTATGCGGGCGATGCGCGCCCGGCCACGGCGGAAAAGGGGGAACAGTTCCTCGAACACCTCGTCCAGCGCCTGGTGGAGGGGATAAAGGCTGTAAAGGCCGACACAGTGGCGCCGGCCCTGTACCAGGAGTTCTTTGGAAGGATTCGACAGTGACTGTCATGAGGCTACGACCTCACCATCTGCTCGACATTGTCACCGATTATGGACATGGCGTTGAGTTCAAACCGCACCCTTATGGCCACGCCGTGCATACCGTGGCGGCGCAAGTTGTGGCCAATCCGGGTTCCCAGGTGAGGTTCGTGCTGGCCGCAGACGAGATCTGCTGTCCCTGCCGGCACCTGCGATCGGACGGACAGTGTGGAACGGATGTACCCATCCGCGATGTCCTGCACCAATTGCGAGAACCGATATCGAAGCAGGCTTACAACGACGAGCTGGACCGCAGGCTGTTCTCGTACCTCGGGATGTCTCCTGGGGAAGAGATGACCGTGGGCGCCTTTCTCGAGCGGGTCAACGAGCGCACGCCCGGGCTCGAGAAGATATGCACCCATCCGGGCGAGCAAGAGGAACGTCGGCTCGAGGGCCTGGAGAAAGGGCTGGCGAGGCTAGGCGTCAGGAGATGACTCGGATGTACCCATCCGCGCTGATAAGCTTGGGCCAGGTGGATCAGGATGGCCCAAACAGCTCCCGATTGACCAGCGCCATCATTTCTGTGACCTGGCGCGTGGCGATGGCGCGCTCGATCTCAGCCCTGCCGATCCGCTCCAGCGTGTGGATCAGCCCCCTCACGAACTTGCAGCCCTCCTCCACGGCACGGACTGGGTCCTCCAGCGCCGTGTGCGGGTCGAACGAGAGCCAACCCTCGTAGCCGACCCGCTCGAGCCAGTACAGCATCTCCATGGTCTCCAGAAAGTTGACCGTGCCGACGATCAGGTCGTCGTCGGCGACCCGGTAATTGTCGTTAAAGTGGACGTGTACCAACGCCTCGTGGCGCGCCAGGAAGGCGACCGACTCGGCCAGGTTCTCCTGCGCCACCAGCGCGTGGCCTGTGTCCAGCAGCACGCCGAGGTTCGGCGCGCCGACGTCGCGCTTCAGCGCGACCGCCTTGGCGGCGGTGGACACCAGCAGCCGCTTGCGCGGCTCGCAGGGCTTGTACTCGATGCCGATCCTGATCTCGGGCCGGTACGCGCATATCTCCCGCAGGGCCTCGACGATGCGCCCCCAACCTTGGTCATAGTCCACCTGGAAGGCGTAATCGAACCCGTCGCGGCCCAGCCATAGGTTGATGCGCCCCGCCCCCAACGCGGCCGCCAGGTCCATCCCGGTCTTGACCGTCTCGATGGCCCGGCGCCGGGCTGCCGGATCGTCGGCAGTCAGCGAGCCGCCCTGGTATTCCCACCTGCTGGAGATCGAAGCGGCCACGGAGGCGCAATCAAGCCCGTGGGCCTCCAGTGCAGCCCGTATCTCCGCCAGGTTCTCGAATGTGACGTGGGCCGGGTGGATCAACTCAATGCCGCTCAGCTCGGCGATCGCCGCCGCCGTCTCGATCAATTGCACAGGCGTCGGCGGTGGGCCTTGCGGCGACGGCAGAAAGCGGTCGCGGTGGGGGCTGAAGGTAGAAGCCAGAACGGAAAAGCGTGTGGATTCCAACATGGGTTCGCTCCTTTGTCTGCTACGAACTGCCCAGCAACGAGTGCACAGCCGTTACGACGTCCTCGTCGGCCAGGCCATAGTGCGCGCGCAGCACGTCATAGTCGTCGGACTCGGTGAACGTATCGCGGATGCCCAGCCGGCGCAGCGCCCTTTCGGGCACGAATTCGGCGTACACCTCAGCCACGGCGCTGCCCAGGCCTCCCACGACGTGGTGATCCTCCATGGTGGTCCCGCAGCGAGTAGCCCGGGCGTGGCGGACGATCTCTCCTGGCGGAAGCGGCTTGAGCGTCGAGACGTTGACCACTTGCACGCCGATGCCCTCCCCGGCCAGCCGCTCGGCCACGCGCAGCGCCTGCACCCACAAGTCGCCGGTGGTGTAGAGCGTCACGTCGCAGCCCTCCCGCAACTGCTCTGTCCTGCCCATCTCGAAGCGCCAGCCAGCGGCGTGGACGTCCGGCACCCTGGCGCGCGTCAAGCGCAGGTAGACCGGCCCGGCATAGTCCTTCATCCACCACACCATTTGGCGGCACTCCTCGGCGTCGGCAGGCTGCAGCACCACCATGCCCGGCAGCGCGCGCATCATGGCCACGTCCTCCAGCGCGTGGTGGCTCGGCCCGGCGTAGCCCAGCGAGAGCCCCGCCGCGTGCCCGACGATCTTGACGTTGGCCCGCGCGTAAGCCACCGACAGGCGGATCATGTCGAAGGAGCGACCCACGGCAAAGACGGCGAAGGTGTTGTAGAACGGCACCTTGCCCACCAGCGCCAGCCCTGCGGCGAAGGTCGGCAGGCTCTGCTCCGCCACGCCCAGGTCTATGGCGCGGCCGGGGCAGGCCCGGTAGAACGGCTCCGTCATGCACGAGTCGGGCAGATCGGCGTCGAGCGCCATCACGCGCGGGTCGGCCAATCCAACCTCCACCAACGCCTCGCTGTACGCCGCAGTCACGTCCTTCACCTCACCCACCCCTTCCCTCCCCCTCTCCCTCCCAGCATGGTAACGCTGCTCGCAGCCCCCGTCTCAAGGGCGTCCGGGACCGGGGTGAAGGTCCCTCTCCCTCTCCCTCACAGGGAGAGGGCCGGGGTGAGGGTCCCTTCCTCACCTCCTCCTCCGCCCGGCACAGCACGTCCAGGCACTCCCGATACTGCTCCTCGGTCAGCAAAATGTTGGGCTTGGCCGGGTAGTGCTCCACGAAGGGGATGCCCTTCCCCTTGAGCGTGTGGCAGATGACCAGCGAGGGCTGTCCCTCGACGGCCTCGGCCCGGGCCAGCTTCTGGCTCAGGTCGCAGAAATCGTGGCCGTCGGCCTCGAAAACGGCCCAGCCAAAGGCGCGCCACTTGTCGGCCAGGGGCTCGACGTCGTTGCGGCCCGCCATCGGCCCATAGGATGACTTGAGGTTGCGGTCCAAGAGCACCCTCAGGTGTCCCAGGCGCAGGTTCCCCGCGATGAGGCCAGCCTCCCAGATGCTGCCCTCGTTGCACTCACCGTCGCCCACCAGGCAATAGACGCGCCACGGAGCATCATCGAGCTGGGCGCCCAGCGCCATGCCGCAGGCCACCGCAAGCCCCTGGCCCAGGGAGCCGGAGCTGGCCTCGATGCCGGGCGTCTTGAGCCGGTCGGGGTGGCCCTGCAGGATGGACCCCAGGCGACGGAACCTGTCGAAATGCCTCCTATCGAAAAAGCCCCGTTCTGCCAGCACGGCGTACAGCGAGGGCGCCCCGTGCCCCTTGCTGAGCACGAAACGGTCCCGCTCAGGCCAGGCGGGGTCCTCGGGCCGCACGTCAAGCCAGTGGAAGTAGAGCAACGTGACCATCTCCACCATGCCCATCAACGCGCCATAGTGCAGGCGGATGCGGGAATGGTGCCCCATCTCGACGATCTGCCGGCGCACTGCGACGGCCTTCAGCATCAAGTCGCGGACAAAGGCCTGGTCGCGCTCGGGATTGAGCTCCGTTTTGAGCGGCAGGACGTTACGTTCCATCTGCTATTTGCTATTTGCTATTTGCTATTTGTACAGAACAACTCAGCCAACAGCCTGACCTGGATCCTGCGGCCCGTGGCGTGCCTGGAAAGGAAGGCCGCCCCCAGCGGTGAATCGGTCACCAGCAGGCGCGCGCCCAGGTGTTCGGCGTAGTCGAGACGCTGCGCTGCCAGCCCGGCAGCCAGCTTCGGGTAGGTCAGCCACAGCCCATCGTCGGCCCCACTCGTCCTGGCCAGCGCGCGCGTCCAGACGCCCCACACGCGCCGCGCGCCCAGCGCGTCGAGCAGCGCACGGGGCGCCTCGTAGGCCACGCCCTGGCCGAAGGTGACCTCATCCTCCGTATACCCTGGCAGGATGGCGGTGTGCCCCGGCTCCCCGGCAGAGATCAGGTAGGCCGGGCGGCTGTCGTGGACAAAGACCGTCCCGTTTCCGCACGCTTCGCAAAGCGCGCCCGCAGCGGCCCCCTCCTGCTCGCAGCCGCCGATTCCATTCCGCACACCAGAAAGCGCATCCACCAACACCTCCGCAAGCAATCTGACCGCCACCCCCTCCGGCAAGCCGACCCCCAGGGCAGGGTAGATCCTGGTCAGTGCCCAGGCCGTCTCCGGGCCATCGGCGACGATGGTCTGCACACCACTGGTGCGCACCCCTTCCGCCACCCGCTGCGCCTGCGCGGTGGCTACCTCCCGCGCGCCGAGCGCGTAGGCCAGCGCACCCGTCTGGACAACCCAGGGGACGGCCTCGACGCTTGCAGCCTTGAGCGCGGCCTCCAGCGCCCTGAGCAGCGCGTCGTCACCCAGTTGGGCGACCTCGCCGGCCAGCAACACAGCCTGGGCACGTGCCCCACATCCGCGTGGCTCACCCACGGACGGACGGGCGCTCGCCTCGACCGCTTCCCGCACACACGCGGGCGCCAGCCCCGCCTCCCACACGTCGGCGCGGGCGTCGAGCACGTAGCGATGGATCGGATAGTGGAACACGTCGAAGGCGCAACTGATGCTATCGAGCGTGGACTCGTACAACAACTCCACCTCGCGCGGCCCCCAGCCGACGCAGCCCAGCGCGATGCGCCACATCATCATCGTCCGCGCGCGGGTGGTGTGGCTTTCAAGCTGGGTGAGATTGGCGACCTCGCCAGCGGGCTTGCACATCGGCGAGAAGCGGAGTTGGTATAGATCTTTCTTGTGGGCAACGAGACGGTTCATGGTCGAATCCCAAAGCAGATCAGGCACAAGACGTCTGTCACCTCGGCGGGCCGAAGCCCATCTTCCCCGGGTTCAGCAGGTGATGGGGGTCCAGCGTGCTTTTGAGCCCTTCGAGCACCTGGAAGGCCGGGCCGTATTGGGCGCGCAAGTGCCGCGCCAGCTTCAGCCCGACGCCGTGATGCTCGTTGATCACGCCGCCGTGCTCCAGGTTGACCCTGACCGCCAGGTCCCACACCTCGTTGTGCAGCGCCAGCGCCTGGTCGGGATCCTGCGGCGGGTTCTCAATGATAAAGCGGTCGTAGGCCATCACACCCCAGGGGTACCAGTGGGAAAAGTGGGCGTAGTAAAAGAGCCCCCAGTCCTTGTACGTCTCCTCCAGGGCAGTCCTCTTGGCCCAGTACAGCGGCTCGATCCGGTCAAAGGTGCACACGGTGTCCAACGTGCCGAACATCCACGGGAAGTCGAGCACCTTGGGCGGGAAGTAAAAGTCGTAGCGGTGCTCCCACCACTGCCGGCCCGCCTCCTCCCCCAGGTCCTCCCCGCCCATCTCCTCACAGGTGGCGAAGGCGTGCCGCTCCTGCGCCGCGACGACGTCCTCGAAGCCGTCGAAGCCGATCACCATGTACGCGCCACGCTCCACGTCAATGTCCAGAACCCGTCGCACGGTCTTGATCGTCGAGCGCTCGTCGTACAGGCGAATGACCAGCGGCTGCAGCCGATCCAGCATAATGCGGCGGCCGGCCTCCAGGCCAGCACGCATGTCGGGGAAGAGGTAGGAGCGGAAACGTCGCACCTGCGGCAGCTTCTCGATGCGCATGGTGGCCTCGGTGATGATCCCGAAACTGCCCTCCGCACCGACGAACAGTTGCAGGATGCCCGGCCCGGCGGCGTGGTTTGGCACCGGCAGCGTGCGCACCACGTCGCCATTGGGCAGCACGACCTGCACCGAAAGCACCATGTCCTCGGCCTTGCCGTACTTGGTGGAGATGGTGCCCGACCCGCGGCAGGCCAGGTACCCCCCCAGCGTAGCCGAGTGAACGGAGGCCGGGTAATGGGGCAACGTCCAGCCCGCCTCGTTGAGTGCGTTCTCCAGGTCGTAGCCGTTGATGCCCGCCTGCGCGGTGACCGTCCCGTTAGCCTGGTTGATCTCGACGATCTGATTGAGCCGCTTGAGGTCCATCACCATGCCGCCGTACATCGGCATGGCGCCCCCTTGCGAGCCGGAGCCTCCGCCCCACGGCACGACCGGGATGTGGTAGACGTTGGCCAGCCTGACGAGCGCCGAGACCTGCTCGACGGTGCCTGGCAGCACGACCGCGTCGGGCAGTGGCGGCAGCCGGCCCCGGTCAATCAGCATGCGCGGCACCCAGAAAAAGTCCACCCCGTAAGGCATCAGGTCGGCCGGGTCGGTGACGACGTGCTCACGCCCCACCACGCTGGCCAATTCGTGCAGGATCATCTTGAGTTGCAGGTCACTGGCACTCACAGCCTAGCCTCCAGGTAGAATATTCACCGCCCGTGCTCAAAGGCCGTCAGGCGATGCGCGATGCACGCCAGAGCCTGGTCGGCCTCCTGGTAGATGGCGAACAGCTCGTCATAGAGGCGCGCGCGTGCGGGATCCGGTTCCAGGCATGCTTCGATGCGGATCAGGCCGGCCAGGGCGTCCACGTCGCTGGGGAACAGCCCGCTGCCCATCCGTGCGATGAGTGCGCCGCCGTAAGCGGCGTCCCGCTCGACGGGGACCACCAGGGGACGGTTCAGCGTGTCGGCGACGATGTGCGCCCATAGGCGACTCGTCGCACCCTGGCCCACCAGGCGTATCTCGTCAAAGGGCAGGCCCAGCGCCTCCATGTACTGGACGCCCACCCGCAGGGCGCAGGCCACGCCTTCCATCACCGCGCGGGTCAGGTGCGGCCGCCCGTGGCGCATCGTCAGCCCGACAAAGTCGCCGCGCAGGCGGTCGTCCCAGTAGGGAACCCATTCTCCTTGCAGGTGCGGGTGGAAAAGCAAGCCGTCACACCCCGCCGAGACGGACGCGGCCGCGGCATCCATCACCTGGTAGGCTGTGTCACCCCACATCACGTCGCGCAGCCAGCGATAGGAAGAAGCGGCGTGTTTGCACGCCGTGCCCGGGTACCACAGCCCGGCGACCACGTGGCGGTAATTGAGAAGATGCGGATGGCCGAGCGGGGCGCTCGCCACGCTGGCGATGCGGCCCACGCTGGCCAGCTTGACCATGCCCTGGCGGGGCCGCAGCGCGCCCGCCCCAAACATCTCGGCGGCGGTGTCGGTGGTACCCGCCACTACCGGTGTCCCCACCGGCAGGCCGCTCAGCTCCGCACCACGGGCATCTATGTGCCCCACAACGTCAGCCGGATAGACAACGCCGGGCAACGCCGCAGGGGACAACCCCAGGTCGCCGATAAAGTCCCCGACCCACTCGTTGGCCAACGGGTCGAACAGCAGCGAGCCCTCCACGTCAATCAGGTCGCTGACGGGCGAGGGGGCCAGGCAGTGCCGCACGTAATCCTTCTGGAACAGGATCAAGCGCGTGGCGGCCCACACCTCGGGCTCGTGCCGCTTCACCCATTCGAGCTGCGACCATGTCCACAGCGGCGAGATACCGTTGCACGTGCGCCGCAAGATCTCGCCGCCCCAGCGCGCGCCGAGCTCGTCGCTCTCGGCCCGGCTGCGCGTGTCGTAGAAAATGATGGATGGGCGAAGCGGACGCCCGCCGGCATCCAGCAGCACCGCGTTGTGCGTCACCCCCACCAGCCCAAAGGCCGCGATCTGCGCCGGACGCGCGCCCGCCCGGGCCAGCGCAGCGCGCACGGTCGCGCCGACGGCGTCGAGCCAATCCTGGGGACGCTGTTCACACCAGCCGGGGCGCGGGTAGAAGGTCGGGTACTCGGCCTGGGCCGAGGCGACCACCATCCCGCGCTCATCCACGACGAGCGTCTTGCAGCCGCCGGTGCCCAGGTCGCTGGCGACGACGAACGTACCGCTCATGCACTCACACCTTGAAGAACAGCCCTACCAGCGGCTCCCCGCCGGTGTTGCGCATCGTATGCGCCACGTGGGACGTCTTGTAGAAAGCCACGCCTGGCCTGAGCTCCGCCCGGCGCACCTGGTCGCCCTCTTCCCAGAGCGCCTCGCCGTGGCCACTCAGCACGTAGAAGAGCTCCTCCTCGACGTGCGCGTGCCCGGCCTCCTCGCCCGGCTCCAGGCGCCCCATGCCGAAGACCATGCCGCGGCCGTCCCTTTCCAGGGAGACGTGGCGTTTCCACACGCCCTGTGCCATCATGGCCACCGGTGCGAGCTCGTCCTGCCGAATCTCCCGTACCCACGCTGTCATATCACCCCTCCAGCAACCGTCCCACGATGTCCGCCCCGTGGGTCACCACGCCGATGCGCGCCTGCTGCCCGTGGCGCGCCAGTGTGATGAACCTCAGCCTTCCGGATAGCGTTGGCTCACCGACCAGTCATATTGCGGCCGGTACCCGAATGCAGTCTCCGCGCGGGCGCAACTCAGCGGCGACAGCCAGCCGGCCAGGCCCTCCCGGATCTCCACCTGATCGCCGAAATACCGCCGCACCAGTTCCACGCTGTCCTCCTCCAACACGATACGGCGCCCGGCGACGTTGTAGGGGCCTGGCTCCACCTTCTCCGCCTCCACGGCCAGGCGGCAGAACGCGGCTGCATCCCGCGCATCCAGCCGCGTCCACAGCATGTGCGGTCTCTCGGAGGGCTCTCGGACGGCGCGCTCGACCTCGGCGTCGAGCTGGGATGGTGAGCGCACACCCTGGAAACGAAAGCAGAGGATATCCAGGCCATAGTGGGCCACGAAATAGTCGGCCACCCTTTCACCCACGACCTTGGAAAGCGCATACGCGTCGGCAGGGCGAAGCGGGTGCGCCTCGTCAATGGGCACGTAGAGCGGCGGCGACGCGGCCACGCCATAGACGTGATGGGTCGAGGCGAAGACCACGCGCCTGACGCCCAGGTCGGCGCACGCCTGGAACAGGTTGAACGTGCCCTGCACGTTGTCCCCAAAGGTGCGCGTGTCTGGAACCCGGCCACTCTGCGCCCAGGCTGCCAGGTGCACTACTGCGCTCGCCCGGGAACGGGCCAGGACCTGGTAAACCTGCCCCGCCTCGGTCAGGTCCACCTGCAGGGCGCCAGCCCCGGGCATCCTCTCGTAGACCACATCCGCGCTGGTCACCTCGTGGCCGGCCTGTACCAGCTCGCGCACAACGTAGCGTCCGATGCGCCCACTCCCACCTGTGACTAGGACATTCACCTCACTACCACCGCGTACTCACAGCACGGCATCGTAGAGGTAGCGCAGCGCCCTGATCGGGTTACGCCCCGCCATCAGGTCGGCCATCTGATCCCGATCAATCCGGCTGGCCAGGACCTCCAGCCTGCGGGTCAGGTGGACGACGGCGCTGAACGTCTCCGCCGTGTCCATCTCCTTCGACATCACGTCGAAGGCGTACCAGTCGTCGGTGTATCCCACCTCCTCGAGGTAGTAGAGGAACTCGACAAACTCCCACAGGTGGAACGCGCCGGGGAGCATGTCCCAGTCCCAGTTGCGGTCGTTGTCGTTGAGATGAACGTAGAACAGCCTGCCCGCGCGGGCCAGCAGCGCCAGTGACTGCGCCGGCCGCTCGCCAGCCAGGAGCGCGTGGCCGAAGTCGAGCGTCACCCCCAGGTTCTGCGCGCCGACCGACTGGCAGAAGGCCAGCGTCTCCCCGGCCGAGGCCAGCAGGCAGCGTGTGCGCGGGTCGTTCCACTTGTACTCGATGCAGATGCGGACCTCCCGGTTGTGCTCGCAGATGGCGCTGAACGTCTCCTCGGCCCAGGCATAGGCGTCCAGGTAGTTCACCTCGAAGGCATAATCGTGCCCGTCGTTCAAGGGACAGGTCGAGATGCGAGGAGACCCCATCTCCGCCGCCAGGTCCAGCGCCCGCCTGAAATCGTCCACCACCTCGGCGCGCTCCTCCGCCCTGGGAGAGGTGAACGATCCGCGCAGCCACTTGCCAGTGCGACGCGAGCGCACGTTGACTGCCGACACGCCGAGGCCGTGATTCTCCAGCAGCGATCGAAGCAGGCGCACGTCCCCAAAATCCGCCGGATAACACAACTCGAGGCCGTCCAGCCCTTCGATCTGCGCTGCCAGGGCGAATTTCTCCTCCAGCGAGCGGTCAGGCTGATAGGTGATGTAACGGTCCTTGACGCCGCCCAGGAATGCGGTGATCACGGCGAGTCTGTTCATCAGGATCCTCCGGGGCAAATGGCAAATCGGCAAATCAGCAAATAGCAAATGGCAAATAGCAAATAGCAAATAGCAAATCGGCAGATCGGCGAGTCGGCGAGTCGGCGAGTGAACTGAGGGAGTACATGGCGTAGATAGGCGAGGCCTCGCCTGGCCCAGTCATCTTCTTGGGCCAGGGTGGCGGCCTCGTCGTCCAGCCGGTCCATCCACGACTCGACAATCACGTTGGGAGAGCGGCCGGCAGCGTGCACCGCGGCCAACACGCCTGGTATGTCAACCAGCCCTTTCCCCAGCGGGCAGCCGGCAATGCAGAAGCCGGTCTGCACGCGAGTGACGACGGCGTCCTTAGCGTGCATAGAGACCGTGAACGGGGCCAGCAAGGCTGCCGTTTCGAGCGGCCCGGCCAGCTTGACCACCGCGTTCAGCGGATCCAGGCACACGCCCACTAGTGAGTCGCCGATGGCCTGGATGAGACGCGCCAATTCCACTGGCGGAAGATGGAAGTGATTCTCGATCGCCACCGTCACGCCGGCAGCGCGCAGATCGGGCAGCAAGGCCTTGAAAACTGCCACGAATTCGTCGAAGGAGGGCTCCCACTCGGGGGTCGTCAGAACGACCCGCAGCAGGCGTGCATCCAACCGGCGGGCCACCTCCAGGCCGCGCCGCAGGTGCTCCGGCTGGCCGCCCTGGAATCCTACCTCCAGGGTCAGGCCTAACCCAGCAGCGCGCCGGGCAAGGCCGTCCAATGCCTCATCGGAGAGGCGATCGAGGGGCAGGTTGTCGCAGATCTGCACCACTTCAGCGCCCACCCCGTGCGCCCGTTCGAGCAGCGCCAGGGCGTCCATCCTCCCCCACTGCACCGCCCAGCGGTAGGCGTAACTGCCAATCCCGATCTTCATGCCGGCCTATCCCTGCCCATAGAAATCCACCGCTACTCTCATCAGGAAGCGGAGCAGAACGATCATGTCGAAAACCTGGCGAAAGTCCGCCGAGGCAAAGCGCACGATGCGCCCCGCCCGCTCAGTGCCCGGCACGCGGGCCAGCAGCGTGGCGTGGCTGTGCCACACGCACTCGAACTCCAGGACGATGGGCACGTCGAACCGGTATGGCCTGAAATCGGGTAGCCGTTCCAGAGCCCGCCGGGCGGCCTGGCGAATGCGCTCCCGCGCCATCTCCGCAGGGAAACACTCGGCCACGTTATAGTCAATCGCCCGCTTCACCACGGCAGTCTCTACGTCACCCAGGAAGGCCCGCAGGTCGGCGCAGACGACGTCGTCGCCGGTCACCAGCGCGACCGGCACACCATAAGCCCCTGCCAGCCCGGCGGCGATCTGCCCCTCCCCGACTACCTGGCCGTTGATCTTGATGAACGGGTGGCGGAAGAAACAATCAGATGATAGAATGCTGATAGTCTTGGGCCAGGCGGATCAGGTTGTGCACCAAGGCGGCAGCCAGCGGGTTGGTGCGCGCTTTCTCAAAGGCGCGATACTGGCACAGGATGAGCGTCCCCTGGCCCAGGCGGAGCGCCTCAACGTCGCTGTACCACAACATGGCAGGAGGCTCGCGACGGGACTGCGTGTTGCGAAGCGAGCCTGCCAGAACTTCGCCCCCCAATTCGGACAGGCAATACCACGGCAAGACATCGGCGTAGGCCTCGCCTCCCAGACAACCAGCGGGCAAACCGGCGAAGAGGTCCGATGCGGGGATCCAGTGGTAACACCCCATCCAGTTGCCAATGCCGTAATGCAACTGCACGTCCAGGCCGCGGTTCTTGAGCGCGCGCAGGGCCAGCCCATCCCGCTTGTGCAGCGGCCCAACGATGGCCGCCCGGCCCATCTCTACCGCGTCGAGCAGCCTGGTCCAATCATCGCCCGTGAGCGACGCGGGGTCGGCGGCCAGCAGCAGGGACTGTGACTCCTCTGCATCCTCCATCCTCCATCCCCCATCCTCCATTCTCCACCCTTCCAGATCCACGCGCGGCAAGGCCAGGACCACCTCAGTTGATTCCGCCAGCGTCTCGTGGCCCCTGATCAACTGGACCACAACGCGGTAATCGCCGGGGATCTCCCCTGTCTCAATGGAAACGGCTGGCAACTGCCTGATGCCGGCCCCGCCCGGCACTACCTGTGGGCTTGCCTCCACCTGCTTCCCGGCCGGGGTGTAGACGGTCAGGTGGATGTGCTCGTCGCCGTGCAGTGGCCGGCGGTTCACCAGGGTTATGGCCACATCCACGGCGTCTCCGCAGGCGACGACGGGCGTCGCGGCCTTCAGCACGACGCAGTGAGGCCCGTTGAGCCGCTTGAGCGCGTGATAGACCGGCTTGGGATTGCGCCATGGATCGAGGACACCGGCGTGGAATTCCCAGGCCACGTCGTTCAGTTGGGTGACGACGTACCCTGACACGTGGGGGTTGGCCATCAGCGCTTCGACCTGGCGCGTGAGGCCGGCGGCCTGCTGGGCCTGAGAGGCCGCGATCAGGCCACGCACCGAACCAAAGATACGGTCCAGACGGCGCGCTGCGAACCCCTGGTGCAGGCTGTCGCGGAAGGCGATCATCTCTCGGGCATCCTGCAGGTCCCGCTGGCCCCCATACCCGGCCACGACCTCGTCCAGGTCGGCCATCCCACCACAGCCCAACTCGGAGACGAACACCTTGCCCCGGTACGAGCGGAGTTCGCGGTTGAACTCTTCCACCATGGGCTGTGACCCAAAATCGTGGTCCGAGATGTCTACGGGCGGGTCGCTCATACCCAGGGTGCGCATCCACTCGTAGACGGGAGGTGTGAGCGGGGCGCCCACATAAACGTGCACGTCCTGGATTGGCTGGCGATGCAGCGCCCGGCTGGGAACGACTGTCGTGCGGTCCACCCAGCCAAAGTCCTGGTCAATCGCCATGCTGCCACCGGAATTGTCCACGACGACGCGCGTGGGGTCCAGGGCGCGCACGAAGCGGACCAGCGCCTCGCTGGTGAGGGCGCTGGCGGCCCGATTCTCGTTGTAGATGCCCCAGAAGACGACGGAAGGGTGGTTGCGGTCCCGCTCAATCATGGCGCTGAGTTCGCGGCGCCCGTGGTCCAGCAAACGGGGACTATCCTTGATCCAGGCCAGGCTCGACTCGGCGTAGACCAGCATCCCCATCTCGTCGGTCAGGTCCAGATAGCCCGGCGGGGCCGGCCGGATGTGCGCCCGGATCAGGTTGAAGCCCGCTTCTTTGGCCAGGGTGATCTCCCGCACCATCATCTCGCGGGTCGGGGGCGTGACCAGCGTGACGGGATAGTGTGGCTGCAATAGCAGGCCACGCAGGTAGATCGGCTCCCCGTTGAGGAAGAACTCGCCGTCGCGCACGGTGAACTCGCGCATGCCGAAGGCGACCACTTGGCTGTCGGCTTCCTCTCCCCCTTCGCCGATCGTTACCCGCAGTTGGTACAGGTTCGGGGCCTCGGGGCTCCAGAGCAAAGGGCGAGGTAGAGGGACGCGATAGGCCAGACGGCAGGCGCCGGGCGGAAATGCAACACGAGACCGTTCCTCTGCCGCCAGAGAGCCATCTGGCCTGGCAACCTGGAGATGTACCATCGCGCGCTGGCTTTCGACGGGACAATGCGGATGGGTACATCCGAGCGGATGGGTACATCCGAGCGGATGGGTACATCCGAGCGGATGGGTACATCCGAGCGGATGGGTACATCCGTTGCTGACGCCCACTTCCACCAACGCCATCTCCTGATGCAGATCCGGATCAACTGTCACGGATTGGCAGAAGAGTGGAGGCACAGCTTCCAGGAATACCTCGCCCCACACCCCCCCGTGGGTATAGTACCAGCTCTGCTTGGAGGCCGGCGATTCCCCCAGCACCATGCCATCCACGTCCTGGGCCTTGGAGAGGGAGGCGACGCGCACCACGAGTTGGTTCTCCGAGCCGAGCCTCACCAGGGGCGTCACGTCGAACGAGAAGGGCGTATAGGCGCCCTCGTGGCTGCCGGCGTAGACGCCGTTGAGCCAGGCTTCGGCGCGGTAACTCACGCCGCCAAAGTGTAACTGTAAACCTCTTCCGCGCCATTCAGCGGGAAGGCTGAACACCCTGCGGTAAAAGCCCACACCCTCAGCGTCCGGGTGGCTGACGTTCCATAGGGCGGGCACTTGCACCCACGTGGATCTCGCCTCCGGCCAGCCCTCCCTGCTGTGGCCGGTCTCCTGACCGAGCCACCAACCGCCGGAAATCCCCTCTCCGCCAGGGTCGAACGCCAGTTGCCACGGGCCGGACAGGTCCAGCCGCGCCCTCGAGCCGGATGTACTCATCCGCGTAGTCCTCGTCATCACCGTGGTGAGCCCGGCAGAGGTCGGATGTAAGGGATGTACTCATCCCCCTCATCCGCGATGTCTACGGGCGCGTCCTGTTCCGCAGATTGGGCGGCTGCCAGCACCAGGCGGAGCGAGCGGACTCCTTCCTCGATGGGCACGGCCGTGGGGCGGTCGTCGCGGATAGCGGCCAACAGGTCTAGCGTCTCCGCCAGGTGCACGTCCTTCTCGCCTGCAATGGTCGTCGTCGCCCGCCACGCCTGTGCGGTGTGGTGGAATACAGCGTGGTTGGCATCCTCAAGATGAGCGGTCAGACCTGGGAGGACCACCTGCATCCCATAGTCCCAGCGTCCTGGTATCGCGCCGTTGGAGGCGGCAAACGTGGCTATGCCGCCGCAGTCGAACCGGACGACGGTCCCACTGGCATCCTCGACCGTATAGTCCGCGACGTCGCGATGGAACAGGTTCTCCTGCATCGAGTAAACGCGCACCGGCTCCCCCAGGAAGAAGCGCGCCAGGTCGAAGAGGTGGATGACCTGCTCCACCAACTGGCCGCCGCTCTTGGTCCGCTCCCGCCACCAGGGGCTATGAAGCGCATTGCAGGCATACCAGGCGAACAGGAAAGCCCGGCCGTTGACGCTGGCGTCCTGGATATAGCGCTTGAGCCACAGCGTCGCGTCTCCGTAGCGGTACATGAACCCTACCTGGCTCTTGACGCCGCTGGCTTTGACCTGGTCGGCCATGCCAAGGGCTGCTTCCATCGTCAAGGCAATCGGCTTCTCAATCAGGAAATGGACCCCGTGGCGGCAGGCGAGTTCCACCTCGTTGGTATGAGCGTAGGGCGGCACACAGATGTAGACCAGGGCCAGGTCCAGTTCCTCGAACATGCGCCGCAAGTCCTCATAAATCCGGGCCTGGCCGCCCGCGTAGCGTTGGTTGTACGCGGCGGCGTTCTCGAGCACCTGGTCGCAGAAGCCGACCAGTTCCACGTCCTCCAACGCTGCCAGGCGCTCAGCGTGCCGGTGGGCAAAGTGTCCACAACCGATGATCGCGGTTCGTAAGGGTTTCATAGTCGTTGTCTCCATCAGGTGTAGGTCAAGAGGACCTTCACGCTATCTCCGGGCGACTTGTCAATCATCGCATAGGCTTCGGCGGCTCGCTCGAAGGGGAGCCGGGCGCCGATCAGTGGCTTGACCTGCAGTTGTCTGGTTTCCAGCAGGCGGATGGCCACGCGCTCAACGCGAGCCATGTCCCACATCGGATAGCAGCGATGGGAGCATCCCCAAACCGGCATGCTGGAGCGCAGCGTGATGCGGTTGTGGTGCCATTCGCTCGACAGGTCCACGCGTCCGGTCTTGTCCCCATAGAAACTGACCGTCACAACCAGCCCTTCCCGGTGTACGCAGCGGATGGCCTGCTGCAGGGCAGCGTAGACGCCCGATATTTCGATCGCCACATCGGCGCCTGCACCGCTGCTGGCCTCCTTGATCGCCAACCCTGCCTCACATTCCGTTGGGTTTATCACCCGGATGTAAGGGATGTACTCATCCCCCTCATCCGCGACGTCGGCGCCGAGTTCCTTTGCCAGTTCGAGGCGCCCCGGGACGGGGTCAACGGCAAAGATCTGCCCGGCCCCGCTCATGCGCGCCATCTGCAGGGCCAGCATACCGATGGCTCCAAGCCCAAAAATGGCTACGCGGTCCCCCAGTTTGATGGCTGCGTCGTGAATCCCGGCCAGGGCAAAGCGCGCCGGGTCGGTGAACACCATCGCCTCATCGGCCACGTCGTCTGCAATGGGATACAGCCGGTCCTCTGGCATAAGCGCGGTCTGGCGGTGCTTCCACTCCCCATGCACGCGCGCGCCGGGCTTGAACTTGTGCACCGCCGGCCCCACCCTGTCCACCACCCCGGCCGCCCAGGAGCCCATCTTGTGCGGAAAGAAGGGCTCTGCCCGCTCGTCCTGGCGCAGCGGCCTGAACAGGCGCAGGTCAGGATCCCAGACCTGGTCGGCGAAGGGCACGACGCCGCGATAGGTATTGAGTTCCGTGCCGTGCTTTATACCGCTGACGGTGGTCCGCACGAGGACCTCGCTGCCGGCCGGGTCGTGGTCCTGGTACTCTACAAAGGCGATTTTCCTGGGAGATGCGACGACCAACTCTAGAGGCATGTGCTGCTCCTTTCAATCCGGTAGGGGATAAACGCCGCAGGCGTAGGCCTCGTCGAACATGGCGACGACGTTTTCCGGGCTCACGTCACCCTGAATATTGTGCACCGCACTCAACACGTATCCTCCACCCCTGGCCATGTCCAGGATGCGCCGACGCACGTCGGCCCGGACTTGCTGGGGGGTGCCAAAGGGCAGCAGGCGCTGGGTGTCAATGCCGCCCCAGAACACCAGAGCGTCGCCAAATTCCTTCTTGAGATACCCAGTATCATCCATCCCTTTGGCCGTCACCTGGACGGGGTTCAGAATGTCAATGCCCAGGTCAATCAGGTCGGGAATGAGAGAAACCACAGCCCCATCGGTGTGAAACCACAACTTTGCGCTACATTTTGAGCGGATGAAGTCGAAAACCCTTCTCAGGCGCGGCTTGATCAGTCTATGGAACATCGCCGGCGACATCATGGGCCCATCCTGCAGAGCCAGGTCATCGCCAAAGGTGATGATCTGAATGTAGGGGCCGACTTCATCCAACAGCTTACCAGCGAGAGCCAGGAGAAAATCGAGCACCCGGTCCATAAGAGCTTCAGCGAATTTGGGATCCGCAGCCAGGTCCAGGAACCAACCTTCGAACCCGCGCAGGAACTGCGACCACGTGACGAACCCACCGGGAATGGCGGCCATGATAGCGTAATCCGTCTCTTCGTACAAGCGACGTGCCATTTCCCTGCGGCCCGCAAACCGTGCCGGCTCATGCGGGTCGTCAGGCCAGGGAAACGTATGCAGGTCACTCAGCGTGGGGTGCCCCTCAAACGGTCCCTTGTAGAACTCATAGTGAGCGTGGCCCGTCGGCTGTTTCCAACGCACGCCAAATTCGTCGAGTACCGTGCCGTCGGGCTGCAGTTGGTTGCGCCAGGAGGCGGGTGCGTCGGGCCGGGGGATGCCATGGGTGTCCACTCGAAACCGGTGCAGGATTTCCTCTCGCGGCAAGACGATCTTGCTCAGCGGGGTCTGCAAACAGGGCGGCTCGGGAGGCAGGCCCAGCGCCTCCTCAAGCGCCAGGTAAGGCGGCACGGTGATGCTGGTCATGTAGGTGGAGCCAAAGTCAATCGGCACCCGGTCCGCTCCTCGGTGGTCCAGGGCGAGCATCACCCGTTCGCGTGGAGTACACGGTGTAGTCATGGTGGATTCGTGTCTACCCTTTCAAGGCTCCTGCCGTCATGCCCTTGATGACGTAGCGTTGCAGGAAGATGAAGGCCAGGACGACGGGCACGATGGTAATGGCCATGCCGGCAGCGACACCGGGCTCGTTCGACGTAAAGTGGCCCTCCAGCAGGCTGATGCCCACCGGGAGCGTGCGCGAGGCGGTGGTACCCGTCAGCACGAGGGCGAGGATGTACTCGCTCCACGAGGCGAGGATGTGAAACGTGGCCATCGTCGCCAACGCCGGCTGCGAGAGGGGCAGGATGATGCGCCAGAAGACGGTCCACATCCCGGCGCCATCCATGACGGCGGCCTCCTCGAGTTCCCCGGGGATTGTCTCCATGAACGCGCGCAGGAAAAAGGTGTTCCAGGGGATTCCGACGGCCGCGTAGACGATGGCCAGGCCCTCCAGCCGGTTGTAGAGGCCGAGTATGCGAGTGAAGATGGCCAAGGGCACGAGCAGGATCGAGTGCGGGATGAGAAAGCCGAACAGGATGTAGGCCCAGACCAGCCCCTTGAGCCGGAATTGGAAGCGTGCCAGGGCGAAGGCGGCAGTCGAGGACAGAAAGAGGACCAGGAGCGTCGAGATGACGGTGACGATGATGGAATTCAGGAAATACAGCCCCATCTTGGCATAGACCCAGGCCTCCTGGTAATTGGACCATTTCCAATGTGCTGGCAGGCCAAAAGGATCGCGATACAGTTCGGCGGTATATTTTAGCGAGGTGATCAGAACCCAGAACAGGGGATATACGGCCAGGAAGGCCCACCCGATCAGGCAGCCATGGAGCACCAGTTGGCCCAGGCGGCTTTTCCACTGGTCACGCCGCATCGCGGCTACAGGCGGCAAGCCTGGTTCGATCGTCGTCATGGCACTCCTCATTCTCAGCGATAGAGCAGCGCTTCGCGTTGGCGGCCGAAGCGCCACACCAACGCGACTGCGATAATGCCCAGCAGAAAACTGAGGGTAGCGACAGCGCTACCATAGCCCCACGTTTTCTTCTCCCACAAGAGGTACAGCGAGTATGAGATCAGTGTCTCGCTCAGATGCAGGGGGCCGCCTTTGGTCATCAGCAGAGGGTAGATGAACGCGCCAAGCGCGCCCTGGAGAGTCAAGATCATGGCGGAGACGTAGACACCACGGATGCTGGGCAGGGTGACGTAGATCAACTGCTGCCAGTGATTGGCTCCATCTATCGCGGCGGCCTCGTAATATTCCTCGGGGATGCCCACCAGGGCGGCCAGGAAGATGACCATGTAGAACCCGACGGATTGCCACGAGGCCGGAAAGGTCGTCGTCCACTGGACGACGCCATCAGCGCTCAGCCAGGGCCGGACGAGGCTCTCCCGGCCCAACAGCCGCAGGATGTTGTTCAGCAGGCCGTAGCCGCTGCCCGAGAAGGCAAACCGCCACATCAGCGCCATGGTGGCTGCGGGCAGGATAACGGGGATGTAGAACAGGAAGCGGTAGAGGCTGGCGCCGCGGCGCAGGCGGCTGAGGACGTAGGCAAGGGCCAGTGCCAATGGTAGCAGGAGGACCCAGTTTGCCGACAGGAGGCGGGCATTGTTGCTCAGGGCAAGGGGCACGAACGGGTCTTGGAACATCTGCTGAAAGTTCGCCAGGCCCACGAATGGCGCAATGCTGAGTGGTCCGCCTTCCCATTCCAGGACGCTGTAATAAAGGGACAGCAGGCTTGGATAGAGCATGAGGGCGGTATAGACTCCCACGCCAGGAAGGAGGAAAAGGAAAATGCCGATCGGGCTGCCGTAGGACCCCACGCGGCCTCTATATCGGGACTTCATACTTCACCCCTTTCAGCAGGCACAGGAGATTCCTCGCTGCGCTCGGAATGACGGACAGTTGCGCTCAGAATGACAGGTGAAGGCGGGCAGTCGGGGCGAGACGCCCCGACTGCCCTGCCTCGGTGCTCGCGTGCGATGCCGCAAGGGCCTTACAGGTAATTGGACATCTCTGTGACGAGGGCCTGGACGGCATCTTCCGCACTCTTGCCGGCCATCAGCGTCTGCAGCCCGGACCAGCAATCGTCCCAGCCGCGCTGCTGCATGGCCTTGGTGTCCGGCAGCGTGTAGACCGTCTTGGCCTGGTCCTGCGTGCCCAGGAACCCCAGCACAAGCGGGTCTACGCCACTGAGCGTGCTCAAGTCAACCTTCACGCCCATGGGGGAGCGGGTCAGCAGGATCCACTGCCTGCCACCTTCTGTGCTGAACCAGAACTTGAGGAACTTGATTGCGGCGTCCACCCTGGCAGGGTCGTCAGCCAGTTTCTTGGCCAGGCCGATGCCGGTCGTCTTCTTCAGCTCGACGGTCGTGCCGTTCGGTCCAACGGCCGGGTAGGGGGAGAACTCGACATTGTCCTTGAGGTCGGGGGCAGCGCCGGCCCCGGTGATCTCGTTGCCGATAGTCCACGCGCCGTTCAGATAGAAGGCAGTCTCCTCGGCGACGAAGAGCGCCAGGGACTGCTGCCAGGTGAGTTCGATCTCGTTGTCGGGGATCCACTTGTTGTCCACAAAGATCTTCAGCCGCTTGAAGGCTTCGAGGATCTGGGGAGCATCGAACTGGTTATTGGCGAGCGCGTCCAGGCCCTTATCCTGGCTGGCGATGATGTTGTGCCACTGATGGGAGCCGCCGACGACCCACGACGTGGGGAGCTTGCCGGACGCCTTGACCTTGTCACAGACGTCCATGAGTTCGTCCCACGTGGTCGGAAGGGCGCTGACACCGGCAGCATCGAGGATGCGGGTATTCCAGACGGTTGACATGGGCGAGAACTCGCCGTTCACCGCCCAGACGTGGCCGTCGGTGGTGAAGAAGGTACTGGCGATCAGCACCTCTTTCCAGGCCGGGTCCCCCTCGATGTAGGACGTCAGGTCGAGCAGGTAGCCCGAGTCCCACATCTCGGGCCCGGGGCCATGGATGACGTCCGGGCAGTCGCCCGCTGCACAGTCCGCCAGGATCTTTTTGTAGGACTCCTGGCTATCCGGGTTGAGGACGTTTTCGATGGTGATGTCGGGATAGGCGGCGTGGAATTCTTTGTAGAGCCAGTTCATGCCTTCATAGTGGGCATCGGTCTCCTTGCTCCAATGGTTCTGGTAGCGGAGAGTGATGGGTTCGGCAGGTACAGACGTTGGGGCCGCCACTTCGGGGGTCGGCTTGGGACCACAGGCAGCCAATAGCGAGCCGGACGCGAGCGCACCGGCTCCCAAACCGATCAGCTTGAGGGCCTCCCGCCGGCTGATGAGACACGCGACTTCGTTACGTTTGCTTTGGGTCTCCACCTTACTTCCTCCTGTTTTAAGTTACCTCTACTGTTCATAGACTGAACGGACTACTAGATCAACGACGACGCACGGTTTTTTGTCTGAGGATCTGCTAATCACCTCCTTTTCGAGCAACAAGATCAGTGGTATCCAAGAGGAGTACGCTGTCACTGCCCCCCACGGGCCGGTCACGACTTCAGAGGCCGGTCACTCGGGGAGGAGCGGTAGATCGCCTTACCACCAGGGTGAAATCAATCGCAATCCTGCACGGCTCTGTCCGACCCTCCAGGCGCTCAAGGAGTGTCTGTGCGGCGACCGTCCCCAGGCGGCGCGGTGGCTGCCGGATCGTCGTGAGGGGCGGGGACGCGTGCTCAGCATCATCAATGTCGTCGAAACCCACAATAGATAGGTCCTGAGGAATCCGGCACCCCCGCTGTGTCGCCGTCTCCAACGCTCCCAGTGCGATCAGATCGTTCGCACAGAACACCGCGGTCGGCGGGTTCTCGGCATCAAGCAACGTGGTCATCCCGGCCCTGCCTGCCTCCCGGGTATAGTCACCTGGGATCAGTAGAGCCTGGTCTAACGCCAGCCCCGCCAGTTCCAGGGCGCGTCGAAACCCGGCCAAGCGCCTAGTGCCCGTGGGCGTGTCGGATGGCCCCTGGATGAAAGCAATCCGCTGATGCCCCAAACCGATCAGGTGCTCCACTGCTGCCTGCGCACCGCCCTGGTTGTCGCCCCCCACATAGTCCCAGTTCGTGGGATGCTCCCGCGCAGTGAGGAAATCACCCAGGACCACCACCGGGATCGAGTCTCCCATGTACTGGTTGACGTGCCTGGCCGTGACGTGGTATGGGTGCAGGACGAGGCCGCTGAGCCATCCCGACAGCGAGCGCAGAAAGCGCACCTCTCGCTTGAGGCGACCATCGGTGCTGCACACGATCACCGAATAGTTGTGTTTGTCGGTCACGTCCTGGACTGCCCGCGCCACGGATGACCAATAGGGGTTACTGATGTCCGGGACGATCAAAGCCAGCAAGGGGATCGTTTTTCTGCTCAGGGCTTGAGCGAGCCGGTTCGGGCGATAGTGCAGGGTCTCGATGGCGTCCAGCACCCGTTGGCGCAACTCAGGGCTGACGTAGTGGGTCTCGTTAATAACGTGGGAGACGGTTGCAACGGACACCCCGGCGTGTTTGGCGACATCCCGGATAGTAGCCACAGGCTTCCCCCTTGATATCCTGCAGATAACCGGTTATATAACCCGTTATATAACCGGTTAACAATATACCACACATTTCAGGCTTTGTCAACGTGGGTACGGGGCAATAGGCAAGGCAGCGATCGAGCAGCTCAGGGCGCAGAACACGCCGCGGCAAAATCAGCGCTGGTCACCGTGTAGCCGACCGCGTCCTCAAACCAGGCGATCCAGCGAGCGGTGTTCGGCAGGGTGACCACGTCTTCAGGCGCTTCACCTGCCAGGGTGCCATCTCGCAACCATAAGACACGATAGTTACGATACAGCGCGTCCAGGGCAGTGGCAGCCATGCAGACGTTGGCCCACAGGCCGGCACAGGCCAGCGTCTCGATGCCCAGGTTGCGCAGGGCAGTGTCGAGCCGGCTGTCGAAAAAGGCACTGTAGACGTGCTTCCGAATGTAGCACTCCCCTGCCCGAGGAGCCAGGCCAGGCGGAACCTTGAGCGGCGTCTCAGGACCACTGTGATACTCGCGCGGGTCAACGCCCCCCTCGGCAAACTCGCGGTTAAAGGCGTGCGGCGAGCCATCCTTGCTCCAGGAGCGCGCGAAATGCGTCCCAAAGGCCGAGCGCTGCAGGCATATGCGCGGCGCGCTGTTCATGGCGTAGACTACCGGCAGGCCAGCGCTCCGCGCTGCCTCGAGCGCCGTGCGGATATTCTGTTCCATCCACTCAAAATGGCGCACGAATGGGTCGCCCGGCTCACCCCAGTCGCCGCGCCGCTGATCGTTGTAATACACATCCACCAACAACAAGGCTGTCGCTCGCACGGGCAACGTCAGCGTCTCGAACTGCTCTTTTCCGGCGTGAATGTAGCGGGCGCGCAGTGACAGTGCCTTCGCCATCGCAACAACCTTCCTACGCCGCACAAGTCACCCTTTGATCGCCCCGGCTGTCAGGCCTTCGATGAATCGCTCAGATAGGAACAGGTAGAGCAACACGATCGGCAGCATCGCCACCACCAGGCTGGCAGCAGCCATAGCGTAGTCTGATCCATGCTCGCCGACGAAATACATGATGGCCGATGGCAGGGTACGCAGATCGGGATGCGTGACCATGGTCAGCGCCAGCATCAACTCGTTCCAAAAGTTCATGAAATTGAGCAGAATTACCGTGGCGAGAGCAGGTCGAGACAACGGGAGCATGACTCGCCAAAAGATACCGAAATCGTTGCAGCCGTCCATACGGGCGGCGTCTTCCAACTCGGAAGGGAGTTGCGAAAAGTAGGTTGCCATCAAGTACGTGCTGACTGGCACCGCCTCAGCCGCATACAACAGCACCAGTGACCAGCGGGTGTTCAATAGCCCATATCGGCTCATCATGACGAACTGCGCAATGTACATGGCCTGTCCAGGCAACATCAGGGAGAGCAACAGGACCGTGAACAGGGCCCCCCGGCCACGGAAATGGTAGCGGCTACGCCCAAAGCCGTAGCCTCCCATCGTAACCAGGACGGTGTTGAGGAGCAGAGCGAAGAAAGATACAAAGACGCTGTTGCCAAAATAGCGGTAGAACCGAACCTGTGGATCGGTCACCAGCTTCACATAATTTTGCCAGCGGACCGCCCTGGGCAGCCCATACGGGTCGTTGAGAATCTCACCAGTCGTACGGACCGACATCAGAACCATCCAAACAAAGGGAACGATGACGAGGAGCGTGAAGCTTAACAACGCAATCGTCAGCAGAGCCAACCCGATCCGGCGTTGCCATTTGGCCCACGTATTGCGCCGTTTTGCCCCGACTCGTTGAGCCGTAATCATCTTTTTCCTGGCCTTGTGGGACCGGTTGCCTTCAGGAACACCACGGATTCCCGCCTACTGCTCGACCCGACGACTCAGCCAGCGGTTGATCAGTCCGACACTGACCAATACCACTGCAAACCAGCCGACAGCTATGGCAGATGGATAACCCAGATCCAGGGACTGCTGGCCGAAGGCCAGCGTGTGCACGTAGGTAGCCACCGTCTCAGAAGAATGCATCGGACCGCCGCCTGTCAGCGCCCAGACCACGTTGAAAGTGCGCATCTTGCCCATGAACGATAGGATCAGCACGGTGACAAAGGTCGGACGCAACATCGGGAGCATCACCTTCATCACGGTCTGCGGCGTAGATGCACCGTCAATGTAGGCCGCCTCGATCAGTTCTTCAGGAATAGCGGTCAGCCCTGCCAACAACAGGATGAAGGAGTAACCAAAGGTAGCCCAGTAGTGCACAAAAATAACACACCACAGTGGTGTGTCGCGCCGACCGAGCCAGTTCAGCGCCAGGCGGTCCAGGCCAATCGCCCGCAGCGCTACGTTGAGCAGCCCCCAATCTACGTTAAAGACCCACCTGAAAACCAGCCCGACGATCACGCCCGAAACCAGGACGGGCGTGAACCAGGCAGTACGGTAGAAACGGTGCAGCGGCACCTTAAAGTAGACCAGGACAGCCAACGTCGTAGCCGTCAGCATCTCGAGCGCCGGCCCTACGACACCCCAGCGTAGCGTGTTCTTGACAGCCTGGATAAAGATACCATCGTTGAGCAGCCTCTGAAAGTTGCCCAGCCCGATGAATGTCGTGACGATCCTCCCGCCCGTGGGAGTCATGTTGAGGAGCGAGTAATAGAAAGTCGCAAGCACCGGATAAATGATAAAGACGCCATAGTACACCATGACAGGTCCGATAAACAGTGCAATCGCCCCCCAGGGCTTGCTCGAATGTACCCATCCGCGACGTCTCCTCCGTGTTCCGGACTCACCCGTCTGGGGCGATAGCTTGGTGCTCGCCACCGCTTTCGCTTCCATAACTTGCCATCCGTTTGATAGCCAGGTAGAGGGGTGGGACACGGATGTACCCATCCGCTATATCCCGTCCCACCCCCCTGGTGATCACGCGTACTTTTACTTACACAGATTGGCGTCCATCATTTCGATGGCTTCGTCCACCGTGATCAAGCCCAGCGGCAAACCCTCGTTGATCGCGGACGCCCACGCTTGCTCGAACTTGTCGCACAGAGGGGTAGGGGCCTGTCCGCCCTGTAGGCCACCATAGACCTTGTTGTACTCCTCCCAGAACCAGTTCCACTGGCCAGGTACGACCCCCAGTTCTGTCAACAGTTCGTCCGAGGGCCAATCCTTCACCGGATCGTAGACAATCGCGGAGGGGATATTGGTGACCGCCGTCCACAGCGCCCCGTACTTGGGCTGCGATGCAAAGACCAGGATGTCCTTGGCAATGTCGGGATGCCGCGTCGCGGAGGTGACGTGATAACCCGACTCGTAGCCGACGTACAGCATGTCGGCTGCTACAGCGCCGTCCATCAGTGGGTAGCGCAGCATGCCAAAGTGCCAGTTCGGATCCTGTCCACCCTGCTCCACGGGCTTGAACGCACGGCCGGCATACCAGGAGGGAATATACAGCGTGCAGGCCTTGTGCTGGGTATGGAAGTAGACGTGGAACTCGTCAATCGTCATGGTGGAGAAGGTGCTGGGCCAGAAGCCGGCATCCCTGAGTTGCACAAACCAGTCCAGGACCTGGCGGATCTGTGGCGTGTCCCACGACTGCTGGCCGGAATAATACTTGTTGAACTCCTCAGGCCCGACCAGGCTGAACAGCGCGAACCACACGGGGAAACGCGCAGGATAGTTCCGGTTGCCGATGGCGTCGGCCGCGCCAGCGTAGCCCGCCGCACTGCATTTCTCACTGATCTCAACCCACTCGTCCTGGGTGAACTGGTAGTTGTCCGGCACCTGGATGCCCAGCTCCTCAAAGATCTCCTTGTTGTAAAAGATCATGTTCATGCTGAGCCCGATGTCGTACTTGTAGTTGTCCGGGTAGCCCAGGGCTGCATAAGAGCTGGCCTCTTTCGTCCCGGGTACAAAGTTCTCCCAGGGAAGCACATCCGTCAGCGGCAGGCACCACCCGGCCGCCACCTCGTCGGGCAGACAAAAGTCCGACGTGATATCAGGAGCGCCCTCACCGGCAGTCATCGTGTTGCGAAGGGCGTCCCGCATGGGGTTCTTGTCCCACCAGGTCAGGACGATCTTCACGTCAGGGTGCTCGGCCTCGTAATCGGACTTTATTTTCTCAATGACCACGCGCTTGGTGGGCTCGTTGGCCCAATGGCTCCACCACACAATCGCGGTCGGACCCTCGCTGGGCTGTTCGGGCTCCGGTGTGGCGGTGACGACCACGACCTCGGGTGTGCCGGCCACAATCCGCGTGACCTCTACCTCCTGCACTTCCGTGACCACCTGAGGTGTCGGCGCGGGGCCGCAGGCGGCCAGGAGCGTGGCCACAGCCACCAGCCCTGCTACGAAGACGAATATCTTGCGCTTGTACATTTTCGTTTTCCTCCTTCAGGATTTCACCAACGTTGGGTTTCAACACCTGACCTGACTCATGATCCGGTTCTCGCCGTCTGCAAGATCACCCCCTTCCTTACGCAGGGTCTGCGTACTCTAGTATAGCATATAGAATACGAAATGTCAAGTATTTGTATACAGGAATCTCTTGATTTGAATGCAATTGTATGGTATAATAAGAACAAGAATCCGAAAATCTGCATACTCAATCTGGGGTCTCACGATTGAAGCAAGTTTAACTGTGTGGTAGAATGCAATAACCGAATGGAAGGCAGGAAAAATGAACGAGAACAGAAACTCGAGATCAGCAACAGAGTCGGGCACGACCTATCAACAGTTGGCCTACGATTTCGTCAAAGCGAAGATCAGAAACCTGGAACTCAAGCCCGGCCAATACATCACCGATAGCCAGGTCGCCGGCGACCTCCACATCAGCCGCACACCTGTCCGGGAAGCGCTGCGTCGCCTGGAACAGGAAAACCTGCTGATCAACGAGGCCAGGCGTGGCTGGAAGGTCTACGCCCTGTCGCTGGAGGACATCCACGAGATATTCGACATCAAAGAGACCCTGGAGGCACTGATCATCCGGCGGGCGGCCGCATGCCAGGACGAGGAACTGCGAAGAACCATGAAAGAGGCGTTGGAGCGGATGCAGCGCGCCACCCAGGACGGCGACCGCGATGCCTGGTTGGAGGCCGACGCACAACTCCACGAGATCATCTTCACCATGGGGGGAAACGAGCGCGCCTCGAACATCATCCGCGGCGTCAACGACCAGTGGTACCGCGTGCGCATTGGACTCCAGGCGCTGGAAGGGCGTATGCAGCGCTCCACCCCCGAGCACGAAAGGATCGTCGAGCGCATCCTGGCCGGTGACGGGGAACAAGCCGCACGGTTGAACCGTACCCACGTCAATAGCGTGCGGGACGAACTGGTGCGCGTGTTGGTCAACCTGGTGTTTCCCTTTGCGGAAGAAGGCGTGTAAGAAGCGGAAATGGCAGTCTTTGAGCTGGTATTCAGACCGGGCGTCACCACCCAGGTGGAGATTGACGACCGAAACCTGCTGTTCTACGCAGCCCACCGCAAGATCGCCGAGATCCCCGACCAGGTGCGCGTGATTGACCAAGCCCTGAAGCACCCCATCGGGACAGGCAGACTGGAAGAGCTGCTCAAGCCAGCGAGCAACGTGGTGCTCATGGTGGACGACATCACCCGCCCCACCCCGGCGGCCAGCATCTTGCCCCACGTCCTGCGGCGCATCCACGCCGCCGGCGTCCCCGACGAGGCCGTGCTCATCTTCATCGGCATGGGCACCCACCGCCCCATGACGGAGGATGAGCTGCGCGTCAAGCTGGGCGATGCGGTGCGCCAGCGCTATCGGGTCATCAACCGTGACTACCGCGAGGGACCGTTCGTGGACCTGGGCCACACCGAGAGTGGCACGCCGATTGAGATCAACCGGGAGATCCTGGAGGCGGAGTTCAAAATCGCCACAGGCAACGTCATCCCCCACATCTCCGCCGGCTGGGGCGGCGGCTCCAAGATGATCCTGCCCGGCGTGTGCAGCCAGAGAACGACCGACATGATGCACCTGATGGCCTGCATCGTCCAGCCGGTGTTGGAGGTGATCGGCACCCGCGACAACAAACCCCGCGCCGAGATGGACGCCATCGCGGCCAGAGTCGGCCTGGACTTTATCGTCAACACGGTGATGGACGAGGACAAGAACCTGCTCGGCGTCTTCGCCGGCCACTTTGTCGAGGCGCACCGCGCAGCCTGCCAGATGGCCGAGAAGGTCATGGTCGTCCCCATTCCGGCCCAGGCCGACGTCCTGATCGTCTCCGCCAACCCCTGCCACTTTGATTACTGGCAGGGCATCAAGCCTTATGCCTACTGCCACCGGGCGGTCAGGGAAGGCGGCGTGATCATCTTCCTGCTGGATGGCACGGAGGGTCTGTGTGGCGACGCCCCCTCGCACGAGGAGACCGTGCGCCAGTACCTGCCCTGGTCGTTCGAGGATCAGAAAGCCGCCGTGGAGCGGGGCAAAGTCAAGGACCTGGTGGGCCTGAACGTGCCGATGTACCACGCCACGGTGCGCCACCGCGTGCAGAGCACCATCCTCGTGACTAACCACCTCTCGCGGGAGGACATCGCGGCCCTGGAGTTCGACACGGCCCCCAGCGTGCAGGCGGCCCTGGAGCGGGCCTACGAGAACCTGGGACGTGACGCCCGGGTGGGCATCATCCCCTTCGGCGGCGAGACGCTGGTCAGAGTCGCGCCACTGGAGGAACACGCATGAGCCTGGACTATGACGTGGTGGTCGCCGGGGCCGGCGTGGCAGGCGTCGCTGCGGCGCTGGAGACTGCCCGCGCAGGCCTGAGGACAGCATTGGTCGAGAAAACCGTCCTCGTGGGCGGTCTGGCGACTGCCGGCCTGATCAATCACTACCTGCCTCTCTGTGATGGCCAGGGGCACCAGGTCACATTCGGCATCGCCGAGGAGCTACTGCACCTCAGCCTGAAATACGGCCCCGGCGATGTGCCCGCCACCTGGCGCGAGGGAAAGGGAGAACGCTACCGGGCCAGATTCTCGCCCGCCAGCTTCGTGCTCGCGCTGGATGAGGCGCTGCTTGATGCCGGCGTGAAGCTATGGCTCGACACATTGGCCTGCCAGCCCGGCCGACCATCTCTCCTGCAGTTGGTACGCCTGGGCGCCAGTGACAGTGGCGCAGGCGCGCCGCCCGGCGCGGAAAAGATGCCCGGCACCGACGCAGCACAGGTGACACGCTTTGTGCTCGAGGGCCGCCGGATGCTGCGCGAGCACTACCAGGCTCAACAAGCCCAAGGCGGTGACTGTAGCCGATACCACCTGTTTCCGGTGACGCTGCCCGCCATGGCCCAGTTCAGGACTACCCGCCGGATCGTGGGCCGGGAGACACTCTCGGAAGGCAGGAACAGGCGCCTACGTTCCCACGTCGGTCGGCCTGGTCGCCGACTGGCGCGGGCCCGCTCGTCATTCCGAGCGAACACGGGTGTACGCGGATGTAGCGGATGTCCCATCCGCCCCATCCGCACCCGCGGAATCCCCCGCTGGCAATATCTGGGAGATCCCCTACGGCGCGCTGATCCCCCAGGACGTGGCGGGCCTGGTCGCCGCCGGCCGGTGCATCTCGTCGGAGGGGGATGCCTGGGAAGTCACGCGCGTGATCCCCGCCGCCGCCCTGACCGGCCAGGTGGCGGGCATCGCAGCCCGGTTGGCCGTGCTGCACGACACGACGCCCGACCAGTTGAGCGCCCAGAGCGTCCAGCAGGAATTGAGACACCATGCGATGCCCTTCCATATTGAGGACGTCGTATAGAAGAGGGTGATGGCTGCATGAAGGCGTTACAAAAGTTCGGCGATGGCAAGGCAGGCATGGGCATCCGAGAAGTACCCGAGCCCAGAGTGGGACCGGAAGACCTCCTGGTAGAGGTCGGCGCCGTGGGTATCTGCGGCAGCGACCTGCACATCTGGCGGGACGAGAAAGAGCATCGCCGCCCGGTCACCCTGGGGCACGAGTTCTCCGGCGTGGTCGTCGGCAAGGGGCACACCGTCGGTGAAGAATGGCAGGCCGGCGACCGCATGTGCGGCGATCTGGAGACGCTGCAGGGCCGCGTCGGCACTCACGTGGACGGGGCCTACGCGCCGCGCCTGGCGCTCCCCAAGCAGTTGGCCCACAAGCTGCCCGATAGCCTCACCTTCGCCGAGGGGGCGCTGATCGAGCAGGTGACGTGTATGAGCCACGCGGCGATGGTGCGCAGCCGCATCTATCCGGCCGATTTCGTCGTCATCACCGGCCCCGGCCCCATCGGCCTGACGCTCTTGCAGATCGTCAGGCTGTTCAGCCCACGCGCCGTGATGGTCACCGGCCTGAAGAGCGACACGCGGCGCCTGGAGAAGGCCATGGAGCTGGGCGCCGACTATGTGTACTACAGTGAGGACGACCCGGTGCAGGAGGTGCTCCGGCTGACCGAGGGGGCCGGCGCGGACGTCGTCCTCGACTGCTCCGGCGGCGAAGCCGCCATCACCCAGGCCACCCGCATGGTCAAGAACGGCGGCTGGATCACCATCATCGGCCTGTGGGGCCATGACTTCAAGGTCAACCTGGACAGAGTTCCTTACCACAACCTGACCGTGCGCGGCAGTTGGGGGTGGGACGGCATGGAATACGCCGACCAGGCCGTGCGCATGGCGGCCGGGTACCATTCGTGGGAGCGAGCGCTCAAGATCATGGCCATGGGCAAGATTGACCTGAAACCCATCATTACCAGGCACATCCGCCTGGAAGAGTGGCGCGAGGCGTTCGAGGCGCTGGAAGCCAGGCGGGAGATCAAGGTGATGATGTATCCGAATGAGAAGTATAGACCAGAGTGAGATGAAATATCACTTTCGACCTGATGAACTGAAGCAGGGCGTCGGCTCTGGGGAGAGCGGGTTGCAGTTCCTGTCGTGCCAACGCATCGAACTGGACGAGGAGCACCCGGTGACCATCGTCGAGACCGGCCCGGAGGAAGTGGTGCTGGCCTGCATCTCTGGCCAGTTCGACTATGACTGCGGTGAAACCGTGGGCACGGCCAGCTTCAAGGACGTGCTCTACGTACCCTGGAGGAGCCGGGTGAGCGTGCGGGCTGGGCGCACATCGGATGTACTCATCCGCGCTGTCTTGATGCGCATCGGGGCGCCCAGCGACCGGAACACCGGCTTCGCCCACCTCCGCTTCTCGGATGTGGCCCTAGATCCTGCCCGGCATCGAGTATATGGCAAGGCCGAGGACAACAGCCTGCGCGACGTGTACATGATCATAGACGATACCTTCAACGCCGCGCGCCTGCTGGTGGGGATCGGCCAGGGGAGCACGGGAGGCTGGACGGTGTGGCCGCCCCACGAACACGGCGACGAGAAGGAAGAACTGTACGTCTATTTCGACATGGTTGGCGGCTTTGGCATCCAGTGCGTGTACGAAACGCTGGACGAGGCGCGCTGTTTCCTGGTCCGCGAGGGGGACATGGTGGCAGTGCCGCGCGGGTTCCACCCCAACGTGGGTTGCCCCGCCGGCAGGATCTCCTACGCCTATGCCATGGCAGCCCGGGTCGCTGGCGAGCGCGAGTTCCTGGCGCTGCGCTTCCAGGAAGAATTCGGAGACAGGTTTTAGGATGAAATTCTCACAGTCTTCATTCGTGTACTTAAACTATCCGCTGCAGGAGGCGATCTGTCGCCTGCACAGGTTGGGATACCAGGGGATCGAGATATGGGGAGGCAGGCCCCACGCCTATCGCCACGACCTGGACGACGAACTGGACGTGATCATCGCGTTGCTGGACCGCCTCGAGATGTCCGTCCCCAACTTCATCCCAGCCCAGTTTCGCTACCCATCCATCCTGTGCTCACTGAACGAGGCCGTCCGGCGCGACAGTGTGTGCTACATTCAGGACGCGATTGACAACGCCCTGAAACTGGGGGCCCCGAGCGTGTGCCTGTGCCCGGGGATGACGTTGGCTGGCGAAGACGTGGACGCAGGCTGGGCCCAACTGCGCCGGAGCATCGTGGAACTCTTGGACTACACGCAAGGCACTGACCTGGCGCTACTGATTGAACCAGCGCACAAGGCCGAGAGCACGCTGATCCTGACGGTGGCCGATGGTTTGCGCATGATCGAGGAGATCGGGTCAGAACGGTTGGGCCTTCTACTGGACACAGGGCACGCCAACGTCAACGGGGAGGACCTGGCTCAAGTCGTCCACAGCCTGAAAGACGTGCCCTTCCACATCCACATTGACGACAACCACGGCGACAGTGACGCCCACCTGGTACCCGGGGATGGCAGCATCGAGTTCGCTCCCTTCTTCGAGGCGCTGCGGCAGGTCCACTACCAGGGTTTCGTGTCCGCCGAACTGGGATTCCAATACACACTGGACCCGGACCAGGCCGTGGAGAAGACCCGGCTGAGATTCAACAGATTCCTCGCGCCCCTTCGGGCGCTCGGAATGACGTGGGCTGAGTAGAATGACGTGGCGAGAGAACCTCATCGCGGCGCTGGAGGGTACGAGGCCGGAACACATTCCGTTCACCATCTATTACCGCGGTTGCGTCCTCGCCAATCCCGATCCGGCCTGGGAGGGCCTGTTCGCACAGGGGCTTTGCCCCGTGGCCTTCGCCGCCATCGCGCGGCGCACGACGCCCAACGTTGAACGCATCGTACAGGCCGAGACGTGGCATAGCGGCCCCGCCGAGCGTGTCATTCTGCGCACGCCGGTGGGCGAAATCTCACAGTTGTCGGCCCGCGGGTGGGTGCAGGAGTATTGGCTCAAGACCCCGGCCGATTATGCCGTCATGGAGTACGTGGTGCGCGATACACACCTCGAGCCTCACCCCCAGGCTTTCTGGCACGCCGAGCAGAGCGTGGGCGAGCACGGCATCGCGCTGATCGGGGCGGGGCGCTCGCCGATGCAGACGATCCTGGTGGAATACGCAGGGTTGGAGGCGCTCTCGTACCACCTGGCGGATGGCTTCCCCGAACTGTTCGCCCTGGCCGAGGCGCTGCTAGATCAACTGATCGAGGAATGCAGCCTGATCGCCGCCGGGCCTGGGCGGTACGTAGAACTGTGGGAGAACCTCACCGCGGAAACGTGGGGTCCCAGGCGCTTTGCCCAGGTTCACCTGCCGGTATACGAGCGTATCCTGCCCATCCTGCACGCGGGCGGCAAGAAGGTGTTCACCCACTTTGACGGAAAACTGGCCTGCCTGGCCGGCCTGGTGGCCAGGACGGAGATTGACGGGATCGAGTCGCTGACGCAACCGCCCGAAGGGGACATGAGTTATGCCGCGGCGCGGGCGGCCTGGCCGGAAAAGTTCTTGTGGGCCAACATTAACGTTTCGCTCTACGACCTGCCGCCAGACACGTTGCAGCGAACCGTCCGCCGTATGGCGCGCCAGGCGGCCCCCGATGGTCGGCTCCTGGCGTTCGAGATCTCCGAGGACCTGCCGCGCAACTGGCGCGCAGCGATCCCCGTGATTCTCGATACCCTGGAACGGATCAAGCAGTAGCTCCAGCTTCGCCCTGAACAAAAACCGGTCCGGCGCCCCCGGACGTGGCGCGTCGGCTCCTAATGCATCTCAGCCTCGCACGTCCCAATGCCGCCACGGTAGAAGTTGAACTGTACATTCGGATGGTCGGCCAGCAGCGACATTGGCGCCGCGCTGTCGGGGATCTTGTTCGAGATCATCAGTGTCGTGAGCCGCATTCCGAAGGGGTTGTCGTGGTTACCCGCCTGCCAGATGGAAACCTTTTCCGCCCTCCACGTCTCTACCGGGCCCACCGTGAGCGCCTGGCTGGGCACGTTCTGCACCACGCCTCCCCCTGAAGTGCGCGCGTTCTGGATGAGAGTGATGGGGTGCAGGTCCACAATGCGCGTGGTGAGCTTCCGATACTCCTCCGGCGTTGGTGGATGGTCCTTGTACGGTTCCTGGCGCCGCACCGGGTCATTAAAAGCCCAGTGCTTGACCTCTCCCTGCCCGCCCTGCATCACCACGCAACGCGCACTCTCCCAACTCTTGATATACTTGGTCAGGTCGGCCTTCGGAAAATGCAGATTCTCCTCACGAATGCGTAGGTCAGGGTGGATGCGATTGAAGCACAACTCGCGGTCGGCCTTCTCGAAGCTCAGCGGATGGGTCACCGGGGCTTCCTTCCCATCTATCACCCACTCGTCCATGGCCCAGAAGTGGGCATAGCGCAGGTCGAGTCCCAGTTCATTGACCAGCCGCGCCACCAACGGGAGTTGCTCGGTAGGCCCAATGGGGCCACAGACACCGGCCGGTTCACTCTCCGTGGCCTGCCGCCAGGCAGTAATGTACTCCAGCGCTTCGGCCAGGTAAAAGTCCTCGAGGGTATCGTAGAATTCCACCGTAAAGCCAGGCCGAGAAAGACGCAGCATATCATCTATGGTCAACCGGGCCGCATCGTCCAGGATTTCCCGATCCAACGTAGTATAGTCCCACCAATCTGGTGCAACTTTGCTGAATGGTCTCACATCATACCTCCAATCTTCCATTGATAGCTGCCTGACGGTCAAGCCAGACCCGGCGCTACTTTCTGCACGTTCTTGCGAATGATTGAGAATTGGTCACCTCGTTGTGACGTGACGTTTTTCGCTGTCTGAGAGTGTAGCACAGGCGTGCGGTTTGCGCAACCGACCCGACCGATCGCTGAGAAACCAGGTTTTTTCGGTAAGCGAAGCGGCAAAACCTGGTTTCTTCTGTCCCATCACGTCGAAGCCGGGAAAGACCTGACAGGTCTCG
>Ga0172365_10000175_pt1 | contig 39469 bp, 33 predicted proteins | sample LakKivSesite48cm_FD_114535 | JGI IMG/M metagenome (GOLD analysis project Ga0172365, IMG submission 114535) | Sediment microbial communities from Lake Kivu, Rwanda - Sediment site 48cm | ecosystem: Environmental > Aquatic > Freshwater > Lake > Sediment | place: Rwanda: Western Province, Lake...
CACCAATGCCCTTCTGATCATTGCCTGGACCGCGGGTAGGGGATTAAGTGCGAGTATTGGTGGTTTCCTAATTGAGCATCTATCCTATGGACCACCGTTCTTTACAACAAGTGTACTGTATTTCATATCAAGTATTCTTTTGTATACATTCTTCCACTAATTTGATGAGCGATACTGCTGGACAAATATGCCGAGGATAATCAGGATTAAACCAAGGATTGTTGCGGGTAGAATCTCTTCGCCAACAGTTAATCTTATTACGACAAGTGAAAGAAAAGGAACAAGATAAATCATATTGCTAATCTGGGCAGTTGTCTTTGAAAGACTCAGTGCCTTGAGCCAGAAATAGAATGAGATTCCCATTTCAAAGATTCCTATATAAATTCCACCGATTATCCCTGATAGATTTGGGAAAAATTCCTGTTTTGAAATCACCATTAAAACAAAGATAAAAATTGTGCCAAAAATAAAATTAGTAAGAAGTTTTACGATTTCGTTTCTTTTATCCCGAATATTGTATATCCAGTAAAATGACCAGATAAAGGCACTGCCCAATGCAAGAAGAACACCAGGCACACTCTGAAACTTCAAACTTGTCAATTCGCCGCGGGTTGAAATCAATAGGACACCACAAAAGCTAATAACAAGTGCAAGAATATTTTTTAGACCTATCTTCTGTCTTAGTATGATTACAGATAAGAACGCCAGGACTATTGCCCAGGTCTGGTTCAATGGTTGTGCCTGCTGGGCTGGCAGGAGTGAATATGCCTTGAAAAGGACAAGATAATAGAGAAAAGGATTTAAAAGACCGAGGATTAAGGAGTATAACCAATAATTTCTTATTGATTCCCTGAACATTATCAATTTTTTTTCCAAAAGCAGAATCAGAAATAACACAAACATTGAGACGAATGAAGACCAGAATACAAGCTGGACAAAATTTAGATAACGCAGAGTTATCTTAAATGCTGAGGCAACTGTTGTCCAGAATAAGACAACAATAACTGCAAAAATATATGCCCTTTTCTGCTGCTCCATATACTATTTTACTGAAAGGAAGATTTATATCAAGAGCGAGATATTCTATCACGATTTATCCTCAGAAGACAACCTTTGTTTGTATTCATTTTTCAGGCTCATGACCAGAAAGTGTGGTGAAATAGCGTCTTTCATCAAAATAAAATCTTACCCAAATTAAATTAATTTTTTTGTGATAAAGCGAGGGTAAAAGAATTGGCTTATTCATCGTCATCTCCAAAAGTATTGTATTTATTTCTATGCGCTTGGTCAAGCATTTTTGTTAGTTTGAGAATCTTCTGTAAGAGCTCAGGATAAGAAAGCGCTGCCTTCTGCTCACGTAGTGTTTGCTTTCGCTCTTCAGAAACCGCCGCCGATTTTAAGACCCGATTATAAGGTATGTCTATGTCATAGGTTTTGTAAATTTTACCACCCACCCGCACTTTTTTAATTAACATCATTGTCGGCATAAAATAGTTGTGCAAAGTAGAAATCAAGGGCAAAACTTGAGCTAAAATCTTATATTCCGCCTCAGTCTCATACCGCCGATATCCAACATAAGCACGAACTAAAAGCCAATGCCGACTCGCCACGGCCGGATTATCATTCTTGCAATAAGCCCGCGAACGCACAAACCGAATATTATGTTTCTGAGTATAAGCGATAATCGCCCGATTGATAAACTCACTCCCACTATCCGGATGCCGGGTATGCACCTTATACGGCACTGTCCGATCAATATCCGCTAACGCCCTTTCTACCCAAACATGCGCCCGATTCCGCAAAGCCCGATACTCACACCAGGCCGTGTTTATCTCCACATCACCCAAAGCCAAACAATAATCACCACCTGAGCTACCACCAGATAAATGCACCGTATCCAATTCCGTGTAGCCAATCTCACCAAAAACCTTATCAAAATGTGGCTCCACAGGAATCTGCCTCTTTAACACCGAAGCCCGGGGATGGGGCTGGTATTTCCGCTGCAAACGGTATTGCTCTTTTGTCGGTTTTAACAGCCGTTCTATTGTTGCGGGACTGATAGCAAGTAATAGCTTTCGGATATGCTCAGGAATATTAAGTAGTGGTTGTAATTCTCGGCGCTCTTGTGGTGGGAAGGCATCAAGGACATGTTTTGGGATGCCGGCAAAGAGCCAGTCTTGATTGTGGTTGATGAAGGCCTTTAGATGGATTGAGGAGCGGTAATGGGTTAGGATTCATATTGCCTTAAGCCAGGGGAGTAATGCCTGGCTGTAATGCTTTTTTCGGCCGCATTTATGGACATAGGTGATAGTAGGATCACCGACTAATTTAATGCCTTGTGGGGTATAATAGACCTTACCCGTACGATTGAGGAGCGTGATAATGTATTTCCGGTGCAAATGTGTAGTCTTTTCCCGGTCATCAAGGATTTCTTTTTTCTTGGGTCTTGATGCCTTGCGATAGGCATCGGCATTGTATTTAAGTATTGACCTCTTAGCCTTCATGGTGTATACTACCTCCAACGGTATAGTTATAGCAATCATGGGCGCTCCTTTTGGTTGAAATATACCTAGGAGCGCCTATGATTTCAAGACCCTGGGTAAGAAATTTTATTTTGACTAAATAACACCATTTCGGTAAAATTAATTTTGATTTAAATCGCATCCTTAAAACTACGAACGGAGGAGCGAACTGGGTCCAACTTTACAATGCAGGAGGTTGCATCCTTTGGTCCGTTCACTTTCCAGTAGATGCCCAAATAGGATACGTCACTGTCGATGCGGGTTTGTGCCACGAACTTGGCATTGTGAAGACGACAAATGGTGGAGTGAGCTGGTTCTATCCAGATAGCAGCGATATGACGGGGGATAGAGCTTCCGTCTATTTCCCTAAAGATGCAGTAACCGGCTACCTTGTTGGATACGTAATGGGCGGGGGCATCGGTTCTGCCTTTATCTGCAAAACCACTGATGGCGGCACCAGTTGGATTGGCCAGAGTAGCCCCCAAGACTGCTACAACCTTGACTGTGTCCAGTTCCCTGTGGATGTCCTTACTGGGTGGGCCGTTGGCTACTATGATATTTTGAAGACCACGGATGGCGGTGGGAGCTGGATTGAAGAAAAAACAGCAATGCATAATTCACAGGGTCACCTTAATCCCACCATCTTCCGCGGACCCCTGGTCCTGCCCAAGGGCAAGACCTGCCGCGTCTTTGACATCACGGGCAGGGTGGTGGAGCCCGCCAGGATGGCTCCAGGGGTGTATTTTGTGGAGATTGATGGAAAGATTGCGCAGAAATTTGTGAAGGTGAAATGAGGAAATGAGGGAGGTATTGTAGCTGTTAATATACAGTTAACATAAGGAAGCCATGTACATCTAACAAATTTGGGGCAAATTTGTCTGCGAGCACTCAGCAGTTTTACTTTACAAACAAGACAGGCTTGTTTGTAAAGTAAATGTTGACAAACCTTAAATATTGACAAACCCGTCAAAATGGCGATAATTAACTCGTGTTGTATGTTTGTTATATACTAATGGAATTGCTGATGGAATTGGAGATAATTAATGGTTTGGAAGAAAAGATCGTGTGGTGAAAGCCTTTATCACCACGTCTATGCCTGGGGTAATGACCGGCATCCGGTTTTCAAAGCAAATGAACATTATTGTGAGTATCTCAAGCTTATGGAGAAACACTCCAGCTTCTATGGAGTTGATATCATCGCTTACGCCCTATTGGAATGGCATGTCCATTTATTCATTTATGATAAAGAGAACAATATTTCAAACTTCATGTTCAGACTTCATGGAGATTACGCCCAGTATTTCAATCGTATCGCAAATCGGGTTGGTCATGTTTTTGGCGAGCGATTTAACAATAAGATCGTCCAACCGAATCAATATGGATTGTGGTTAAGCAGGTACATTCATCTCCAACCCGTTGAGGCAGGTATTGTGAAGGATCCCGAGGATTATCCATGGACAAGCTACAAGGCATATATTGGTTTGGATCAGAAGAATTTCGTAAAGCCGGATGTTATTTTAGGGCAGTTTGGCAAAAAAAATGAAAGGCGCACTAGGTATAAAGAGTTCGTGGTCAACACAACTTCTGATGACATAATTGACCATTCCCAAAGGACATTACAAGATGTTGACGTGTCTTTTATGGTTAGCGTTATAAGTCGTGAGTTGCAGGTCGATCAGCGGATATTTCTAGGCCCGAAAAATAGAGAGGAGTTGAAGATAAGGCGCACAGCGATAAGACTGCTGTTTAAGAAATATGGCTATTCAAAAACACAAATTGCACATATGTTCGGTTTATCACGGATGGCAGTTACATCAATCATCAAGCGCGATTTTTAAAGAATAACATTTGGTAATTTAGTTTACAAACAAGACAGGCTTCATTGTAAACAAAATGTGCGTGGGTATTGAATTTTGTTATGATTCGGATAAAATAAAAGTGTTATGAGAGTTATATATGTTGATCCCATACTCGGGGCAAGCGGTGATATGATTCTCGCTTGTTTGATTGACCTTGGGGTAAAAAAAGAATACCTTGAGCAATCATTGAAATTCATCCCGGATTTAAAGATCAAGGTTGAACCGGTCTCGCATCAGGGGATAAGAGCAAAGCGGATACAATTTATCACAAAAAAGACTGTTCGTGAGCACGATTTTATCCCTTTGATTAGTAAAAGCAAGTTGAAAAATTCTATAAAAGAAAATGCTGTAAAAATTATTAATCGGATATTTGATGTAGAAAAAAAAGTGCATGGTGCAAAACATTTACACCTCCATGAACTCGCTGATGTTGATACTATTTTAGATATAACCGGCGCGCTTGTTGCCCTGGATTTTTTAGAGATTGATAAAATCTATTCAAAGCCGTTAAAGGCAGGTAAAGGCCTGATCAAAACAATTGAAGGAAAAATGCCTGCATTCAATCTGGCAACTGCCGAATTATTAAAAAATTCACCAGTGGAATTCTTATCTATTCCTTTTGAATTTACTACACCAACTGCTGCCGCAATATTGAGCACGATTGCCGAATTTACCGATACACTATTGCTTACAAAGATTGAAAAAGTCGGGCTTGGTGCTGGTACAAAAAAGATTAAAAATTATCCAAATCTATTGAGAACATTCTTAGGTGAAGTTAACGAATTTCTCACGGATGAATGTCTGGTTATTGAAACCAATATCGATGACCAGAATCCTCAGGACTTTGAACTGATAATGGAACGGCTCTATGAGGCAGGTGCACTTGAGGTATTTTTTACACCTGTCATTATGAAGCATTCAAGACCAGGAATTGTTCTGACCGTGCTCGCTGATGGCTATAATCAGAAAATAATTGATACAATCTTTAAAGAAACGACAACCCTGGGTATAAGAATGGCTTGTAAGAAACGATTAAAATTGAAACGAGAGATAAAAAAAATATCCTCACCCTGGGGTGATATAAATATAAAGTTTTTTGAATATAATAAAACGAAAAAATTTTCTATAGAATATCAGGACTTAAAAAGAATTGCAAAAAATTTAAAAAAACCAATTGGCGTATTTAGGAACGAGATATATCATTATCTTAAAAAAGAAGGACTGAGTGATTAATCAGGTAAACGAACTTAAGACAAAATTGTCTAAATATAAGGAGCTGACCGATGAGGAACTCGTGCAACTTGTTAAGATTGGCGAAGTTGAGCCCTTTGACGAACTGGTGCGAAGGCATGAGGTTAAGATCCATAATCTCTGTTATAAAATGCTGAAGAATTATGATGATGCAAAGGATATGGCACAGGAGTCATTTTTGAAGGCATATCGAAACATAAAAAATTTTGATGGTCGTTCGCGATTTACAACCTGGTTATATCGCATTGCAGTTAATAATTGCATAAATTATATGAAAAAAGAGCGTCCGACAGAAGAGATAAATGATGAAATTTTAGATATACCCAAGGATGACCCGGCGGAGCGATATAAAAAGAAACAATTAAAAGAGACGATTTATAATGCCATTGCAAAATTGCCTGAAGTTCAGAAGAGTGTATTCACATTGCGGGCATTAGAAGATTTACCTTATCAGGAGATAAGTGCAATATTAAAAAAACCGGTTAATACAGTGAAGGTGAATTATCATCTCGCAGTCAAGAATCTAAAGAATTATCTCAGGGGGAAGGTATGAATTGCTTTGAAATTCAAGAACGAATTGTTGATTTGATTATAGGTGATATAGAGCTCGAAGAGAAAGAGATTATAATTGCCCATATCAATCAGTGTCCCATCTGCGCCGAAGAATTTCAATTCATTAGCCAGTGTATTGATGTTTGTTGCTCTTTCCCGGATTTTGAAGAGGACGAAGTATACTGGGAAGAATTTTTAATTTCAGTCCATGAGAAGATTGCGCTTACGAAACCAAAATCACCATTTCCGTTCCATATTGTTCTTCCAGTGGCAGCCAGTGCCCTCGGTGCAATGGGCATAATCTATTTTCTGTTTTTCCGACCCGCGCCAAAAGAGATTGCCCAACCCAAACCAAGCGATGTTAATAAAGAACCAATTTATGAGGTTTATGAACTCACTCCTGAAGAACAGCAGGAATTTATAAAGATGGTCAATCAAAAATATTTTGGTGAATAGATTAAAGTTTATAACCGATTTTCCTTAAAAATTCATACCGTTCTTTGCGTGCCTTATCATCCTCAACGCCCTTTGAAGCAAAGCCATCAATTACACCAACAACACCTTTACCCTGTTCATCCTCAACATATAATATCTCTACAGGATTGGCAGTGGCACAAAAGATATTAAGAATTTCAAGACAGTTCTTTATTTTATCAAGAACATTCAATGGGTAGGCATTTTTAATAAAGATAATGAAAAAGTGACCTGCGCCGACTTTAAACGCATAATCCTTTGCGAGATTAACCAGTTCAGGGTCATTACCCTCATAGCGCACAAGGCAGGGTCCTGATGCCTCACAGAATCCAATACCAAACTTGATGTTAGGTACAGAATTTACTAGTGCCTCATAAAGGTCTTCGGCCGTTTTAATGAAATGTGTCTGGCCACATATGACATTTGCCCCTTCGGGAGATACAATCTTTATCTTTTTTATTCCCATAAGACCCCCTTTGTTGTCTAAATAACAATTGGTTATATGGTTAAAAATAATAATATTTAACTAATTGCCATTTAAGAATTTAACCAGATTAATAGCCGAGTTCTTTTAAGAACTTTGGATCTTTGCGCCATTTTTCTTTTACCTTTATCCACAAATCGAGGTAGACCCCTCTACCAAGAAAGTTTTCAATCTCCTTTCGTGCCTCAGTTCCGATTTTTTTTAATAAATTACCTTCCTTGCCAATCAAAATTCCTTTTTGTGTTTCTCTTTCTACATAAATTACTGCACGGATATATGTTTTTCCTACTTCCTTTTCTTTAAACTCTTCAATCATCACACAAGTTGCATACGGAATCTCTTTCTTTAAATTCTGGAATAGTTTTTCCCGGATCAATTCACTCACAAAAAATCTTTCAGGTTGATCTGAAATCTGGTCTGATTCGTATAAAAATGGTCCTTCTGGCAATTTTTCAAAAATTACCTTCTTCAAATCATCAACGCCATCGCCATTGAGTGCAGAAATAGGAAATATCTCTTCAACATTATAAACCTTAAGTTTTTCAATGAGTGGTAATAACTCGGATTTTTTTATTAAATCGATTTTATTTATTGTGATAAATAGAATTTTCCCGTTAAAGAAATCCCGGAATTTCACAGAAAATCGTTCTGGTTTGAAAAAGGGGTCTACAACCCAGATTAAAATATCCGCATCTTGTATCGCTTCCCGTACTGCAGTGACCATCCTTTCCTGAAGTTCATAGGTTGGTTCAAAAATACCCGGAGTATCAAGAAAAAGGCACTGGTAGTCGGCTTCGGTCAATATGCCTAAGATTTTATTGCGAGTTGTCTGGGGTTTCTTACTAACAACAGCAAGTTTGGTATTTATAAGGCGATTGAGCAGGGTAGATTTGCCAACATTCGGTTCTCCAACTATGGTTACATAACCGCACTTCATAATTTTTTATGTGTGTAATCAAGATTTAATCATTTAAATCCTGAGGCAATGGAATCATTGAAACTCCATTGCCTCACAGTATTTATGTTAAATAATGATTATTTTATTCTTTTTTTTCTTCCTCGGCTGGTTTTTCTTCAGTTGGTTCTTCTTCTTTTTTGCGAGACTTTTTGGTTTTTTTCTCCTCTTCTTTTTCTTCAGTTTTTTCTTCTTCCTTCTTTTCCTCAAAGATTTCCTCTTTTATCTCAAGAAGATTTTTGTCATCTTTCTTCTTAACGAGCACCGTAAATATAAGCGTATTTCCTGCCCAGTATATTGAACAACCAAGAGAAACTACACCGAGAATTATGAGATAGTAGATTATGCCTAAAATAAATGAGGCGATCGCGCCAGCCCAACCTTCATAAGCAGAAACATATTCTGATGGAAATAATAGATTGGTCATACCAATCCATTCTACATATCTGGTGATGAAATTCTGGATTGATTCAGGACAAAAAGGAGGGATGAATAGTTTTACATAGTAGGCGGCATTGGTAAATATATTACCAATTTTTTCTGCTGGCACAATGATTCCAATAACCGTATAACATAAGAAGATCGCCTTTGCTGCAAAGAAACCGAGAATGCCAACGCCAATGACCAGCACAATTCTTAACAGAAATTCATAGGTTATAAAACGCCAGGGTTGGTCATTTATCACAGAAAAAGATTCAAAGAGTGTATCAAATGTATCGTTACCCGTGGTACCAACTATTGAGGGTCCAATAACAAAAGTAACAATCGTAACAATTGCTAAATAAAGCACAAAAATGCAAACAAAGAATGCAGGGATTGCCATTATAGAGAAGAATAATTGACCAAAGTATGGTATCCACGTTATCAGTGCCAGAATTATGCCCATTATAATCAATGAGATGATAAAGATAATCAGAACCAGGGGCGCCATTATTGCTGACTTACCATTCTTCAGCGCGAATTTTATCGCCTCTTTTATCTCATAAAATTCATCACCCTTTAACTGCTCATAAGTAACCTTTGAAACCGCAACGCCGCTAATTAGTGCCACACATAGCCACCAGATAATTCCTGCTATCCATAATACCCAGGAATACCAGGGAAACCCCATTTCTTGACTGTAAAATGGCATTAGCCGATAATATGACCAAATTTCACTTATCTCAAAGCCGGCGGCAAGGAAGGCAAGATAAGAGAGAATTGCATAACCAATGCCACCGAGCAACAAACCAAGAAAGCTTAGCCACATCTTTTTGGCACTGAAACCAAGTCTTCCTGCACGGAAAACATCTTTAAAGTTAAAATGTAAATTTGTCACCATACCTCCTTTTCTAATAATAGAGTATTATATTCATAAAACTTAGATTGTCAATACATATATTTAAAACTTCTGAAAAAATCCAGAGATCTTGAGAGCGATGAATACTTTTTCAGAGCTTTCTATTGAATGGAGTAATTGGTTAAATGGTTAATGGGTTAAATTAATTGACGTAGAGAAATTACTCTCTTATTTTATAAGGATTATTTTTCCGGATATCTTGAAATCTATTTTCGGGTCCTTGAAGATATAAAAATACACACCCGTAGGTAAATTGTCTCCATTCCATCGATATGTTTCTGAATTGAGTTTGCCTGAATCGTGGATTATCCTGCCCTGGCAATCATAAATACGTAAAATTCTACCTGGCTCTTGAATTGAGAACCGCAGCATATCTTTTGCAATATATGTAGGCAATGGCTCTGATTTAAACTGTTCTTCCATTTCATTGATAACGCCGCCAGTGCTATATTCAAATGCACCGATATCAAATATCCCATCATTTGGACGATTTTCATACTGGTGATGTTTTATATATTGATAAATAACATTATGATTAGGTAGAACTTGTGGAGCGAGGTTTGTGCCTGCATCACGACACTGGGATGTCGCAATAAGATGAAAATCCTCATTATTGAAGTCAACAAAGCCTGGTTCATTACCAGTTACTACCCCACCTGAATCAATAAATGTACCCTGAAAAGTGCTATGGGAAATTACCCAGTCAGGTTTAAGCCAGTTGTGCCTCACTACAAGAAGACCATTTTCCGCAAGCATTGCCAGGCAATTACCTGAGGCGGTTACATAAAATATATTATTTCTTGCATCGCAGGATTCAAGATTGGTTGATAGACGAAAGAGTGTAGTATTTCCTGAGCGTTTAGAGACGACTGTATTATTATAAAAATAGAAACGACCGTGCCGGTAATGTGTAGTATCTCCACTATCACCACCATAATGGACAATCTGACTGTTTCCTTCATCGATCTGTTCAATCAGGATATTACCATAGACAAATGTCTTACGATATGTTGTATCATTGTATATATCTGGATAATCTGAATCAACCAGGTCAAGCTGGCGATTGCCATACTCAATCCAGTTATACCGTATAATACAACCTGATGAACGGTCCTTGAGATTGTTACCTAAGCAATCGGTTCGAAGATTGCTAAAATAATTGAACTGGAAGATAATGCCCTGTGCCTCAGTATAATTGTTATGCTCATAGATACTGCCTTCAATACCATTATCATATATCCAGCATTTCTCAACAAGGATATTTTTTCCCTGATAGGCAACAAAAAATCCATTACCACAATCGTGCAGAATGCAATTACTTATTGTGATACTGCTTCCTTCTACGACATAAATTGTTGAAGCATTGCTGGCATAATTTGTTAACTGTCCCTGGTCATCGTAGAATGAATAGGGCGGACGTGCACTCCTTATCTCTAAATTTTCAACGATGATATAATTCGGTGTCTGGTTTGGAATACTTGAGCCGCCGATATTGATTATACCTCGGCTTTCAGACCAGTAATCAAGCTGGAGCCTGGTGACTGCATTTCTACCGTCAATCACAGGTAATTCACCACTGCCTGAAGGTACACCATAAAATACAATCGGTGAATTTTGGGTGCCGCTCCGGGCGATAACCCATTTTTCATAGTATGGTGTTGAACGATAATGGATTTTAACAGTATCTCCAGGATTCAATGATTCTAAGGGCACAGCACCGATACTATCGTAAGGCATACCAGGACCAACATTATATGTATATGCCTGAACCACACTCAGGGTTAAAAAATAGTAAAACAATAAACATAAGAAACTTTTTTTAGAAGGCATAAAACCTCCTTGTGCCTTTTTTAATCTTCTTTTTAGTTAAATTGTAGTTCAAATTTTTGAAAAATCAAGGTCTAAATGGCTAGGTAAAGGTTATTGGTCATAGATTATGGTAAAAGGCATAGCCAATGGCTTTAAAAACTACAGTAACCACTTACTTAAAACCCTACAGCCTGCCATGCCATTAAACTATGCTATTTAACAAGCAACGCTGGGTTGACATCAGGAAAAAATTATATATAATTACCTATGGAATGCAATTTAGAAAAGAACAAAAAGGATTGCAACTGCACTTATGAGCCCTGTTCAAGAAAAGGCAAATGCTGTGATTGTTTGCGCTACCATTTAAAACACAATGAACTACCTGCGTGTTGTTTTCCGTCAGATGTTGAACAAACCTATGACCGCTCATTTGAAAGGTTTATAAAGACAGTGGGACGCTAATGGATTTGATATTTGAAATTTCAAGATCTGAAAAAAAGGGCTATTCACTTCCTGCACTTGATGTGCCTAATGTGAGTTTACCCGAAGAATTCCGTCGTAAAAAACTTGCGCCATTACCTGAGGTTAGCGAACCAGAGATTATGCGGCATTTTGTCAATCTTTCAACCCTGAATCACCATGTTGATAAAGGTTTTTATCCGCTTGGCTCCTGTACCATGAAATACAATCCTAAGATTAACGAAGAGACCTGCAGGTATCCAAGTTTTGCCCATCTCCATCCATTACAACCTGAAAAAACAGTCCAGGGTGCGTTAAGACTGATGTATGAATTCGGCGAATATCTGAAAAGGATTGTAAATCTTGATGCGATTACACTTCAACCAGCGGCAGGCGCACACGGTGAATTTACTGCAATCAGTATTTTCAAGGCGTATTTTAAGAAAAAAGGTGAACCAAGAAAGTATGTATTGATTCCTGATTCTGCCCATGGCACAAACCCCGCGAGTGTAAATTTTTCTGGATTTAAACCCAAAACCCTTGGTTCAGATTCACAGGGGCTCGTTGATATTAATAAATTAAATGAATTAATGACTTCAGAGGTTGCTGGACTGATGCTTACCAATCCCAATACCTTGGGGTTATTTGAAAAGAATATCAAGACAATATTAGAGATTGTACATTCCAAGGGTGGATTATTATATCTTGATGGTGCTAATTTAAATGCCTTGTTCGGACTGGTGAGGGCAGGTGACCTTGGTTTTGATGCGGTCCATTTTAATCTCCATAAGACATTTTCCACACCCCATGGCGGTGGAGGACCAGGTTCAGGTCCCGTGGCAGTACGCAAGACACTTGAGCAATTTTTGCCCGTTCCAGTTATTAGAGAAAAGGATAATACTTATTATTTTGACTATGACCTACCAGATTCCATTGGTAAAGTCCAGTCATTCTTTGGAAATTTTTTAATAATGGTGCGCGCATATACATTTTTGAGAATAATTGGCGAAGATGGTCTCGATGCCATTTCCCGCGCCACAATCCTCAATGCCAATTACATAATCCAGAGTTTAAAAGATTATTATTATCTTACCTATCCAGGATTCTGTATGCACGAGGGTGTGCTCTCAGGTAAAAATTTAAAGGATTATGGCGTAAAGACTTTGGATGTAGCAAAACGTTTGCTTGATTTTGGTTTCCATGCACCCACAGTTTATTTCCCACTAATTGTGAGTGAGGCGTTAATGATTGAACCAACTGAGAGTGAATCCCGCCAGACACTTGAACAATTCATTGAGGTAATGAAGCTGATTTACAAAGAGGCGAAAGAGAATCCCGAGGTTCTAAAATCTGCACCACACAATACGCCGGTAAGGCGCCTGGATGAGGTTCGCGCAGTAAGAGAATTAAAACTCAGATGGCAGAAGTAAAGTTTGAAATAACCGAAGAAAGAAAAAAAATTTTAATTAATAAAATTGCCCGTCGGGTTGTTGATTTAAGACTATCACCAGTAGCTATTGTTTTTTTGGAATCATCAAAGCCATTAACATTTTTAGGCAATCAATTGATGATTTTTATGCAGCCATTTTACCGGGCATTTTTTACATATCAAGAATACGAGGAGATTGCAGTAATGTTAGAGGACCGGAATAATATTGAAAAATTGATCTGTGAAATTGAACATCTTGAGGAGGAGTGGCATGAACATAAAAGAGCCGAAAAGAATTCTCGCCACTGATTGTGGAAGCACTACGACCAAGGCAATATTGATTGAAAAAAAGGGAGAGGAATATCGTCTGATTGTGCGTGGTGAGGCACCGACCACTGTGGAATCACCATTTGAAGATGTGACCAAAGGTGTGTTGAATGCTGTGCGTGAGGTTGAAGAACTGGCAAATGTCAGGGTACTTGATGGTGAAGAGATAATAAAACAGGTGAAGGATTCTGAGGGAGTAGATTTTTATGTTTCCACTTCATCTGCGGGTGGTGGTTTGCAAATGATGGTAGCAGGTGTTGTGCTGACAATGACTGCGGAGAGTGCAGCACGTGCCGCACTTGGCGCAGGTGCAATTGTAATGGATGTAATTGCATCAAATGATGGCCGCCTTCCCCACGAAAAGATTGAAAGAATTAGAAACTTAAGGCCAGATATGATTCTTCTTTCAGGTGGAGTTGATGGTGGTACAATATCCCACGTTGTAGAACTTGGAGAACTCATTCGGGCAGCAGATCCAAAACCCCGGTTTGGGGTGGGTTATAGATTACCTGTAATATATGCGGGTAATAAGGATGCGCGGCAGGTAATATTAGATATTCTTAAGGAGAATACTGCGCTGGTAGTAGTTGAAAATATCAGGCCGGTCCTGGAACGGGAGAATCTTAATCCAGCCCGGCACAAAATTCATGACCAGTTTATGGAACATGTGATGGCCCATGCCCCGGGTTATAAGAAACTTATGGAAATGACCGATACACCCATTATGCCAACACCGGGGGCAGTTGGACTACTTGTGGAAACAGTTGCCCGAAAAGAAAACATCACAGCAATCGGAGTGGATATTGGAGGGGCAACCACTGATGTCTTCTCAGTTTTTCAAGGTGTATTTAATCGTACTGTAAGTGCCAACTTAGGAATGTCTTATTCAATCAGTAATGTCCTTGCTGAATCCGGAATTGAAAACATCGTCCGTTGGTTGCCATTCGAGATTGATGAGAGGGATTTGAGAAATAGAATTAGAAACAAGATGATCAGACCCACGACCGTTCCTCATACCCTGGAGGATTTAAAGATTGAACAGGCAATCGCACGTGAGGCATTAAGGCTTGCCTTTGAACAGCATAAATCAATGGCAGTGGGTTTAAAGGGTGTTCAGCAGGAGCGGACCATTTCAGATACATTTGCCCAGACAATGACGGGTGAGACTCTGATTGATTTGATGGCACTAAATCTTTTAATCGGCTCTGGTGGTATTCTCTCACATGCGCCACGACGCAATCAGGCAGCCCTAATGATGATTGATTCATTTCTGCCCCAGGGGATTACAAAACTTGCAGTTGATTCAATATTTATGATGCCACATCTTGGTGTTCTCTCTACAGTACATGAACAATCCGCAACTGAGGTATTTAATAAAGATTGCCTTGTGCCCTTAGGATATTCTATTGCACCAGTGGGTGAAGGTCGTGATGGGATTAATGTTCTGAAGGTAAAGATTGAAGGCGAAAATGGAACAAGTGAGAAGACGATGAAATTTGGTGATGTTGAATTAATTCCATTGCCCGTGGACAAAAAGGCAAAATTTATACTACAGTCCGAACGTGGTTTTGATGTTGGAAATGGTAAGGGTAAAGTTGTGGATGCAGTTTTGAACGGTGGTGTAGTTGGAATAATAATTGACTGCCGGGGCAGACCCTTTGTTCTGTCTGAAGATAAAAAGAAGAGAATAGATTTTCTCAATAAATGGTTCAAAGCAGTGAATATGTATCCTGTTTAATATAAAAAAGGAGTTGAAATATGCCCGTTCCAAAAAGGCGACATTCACGTTCAAGAAAGAATAAAAGACGTTCCCAGTTCAAGATGGCGCCCATAAATTATATTGAATGTCCAAAATGTCATAGCCCCAAATTACCCCATCGGGTATGCCCGGTTTGTGGCAATTACAAAGATACCCTTGTGGTTCCACCAAAAGAAAAGAAGGAAAAAACATAGGTTATGGCTTATCAGGGTAGTTCTCCAATATACCAAATTTCTATCTTTTAATGTAAGTGAGGTAATTTTGAAACTTGGGTTTGACCTGATGGGTTCAGACAGTGCACCAAGAAGTGAGATTGAGGCATTAAAATCATTAAAAGAAGAATGTAAACAAGCGGTTATTGTTGTTGGTAAAGGTGATTATGAACTTGAAGTGCACAATTTAGGTTTTGACTACCGCATTGCTGAAGAGGTCGTTGGTATGCATGAAATTCCCACAGTCGCAGTGCGTCAAAAAAAGGATTCTTCTATGGGTATACTATTTAAAATGCTGAAGAATAAAGAGATTGATGGTTTGATTAGTGCAGGCAATACTGGTGCAATAATGGGATTCAGTTTTTTTGAGCTTGGGCCTATCGAAGAAAATTCAAAACCCGGGCTCGGAATTACATTGCCCACTGAATCCGGCTATTCAATAATGATTGATGTCGGTGCAAACATTAAGCCCAGGCCGATTGATTTATTTTATTATGGGATTATGGGCGCAATTTTTGCCAGGGTTGCCCTGGAAAAAGAAAACCCCCGTATTGGATTATTAAATATTGGCTCTGAGAGTGTAAAGGGTGATGAGGTTCGGCAGAAGGCATACCAGTTACTAAAACAAGGGAATATTAACTTTATTGGAAATATAGAAGGCAACAACTTAATGAAAGGTTTTGTCGATGTGATTATCACGGATGGATTTACGGGTAATGTATTGTTAAAATATTCCGAAGGCATTGTTGATGCACTCTGGTATATGTTAAAAGAGACAGTTGATGCAGCAATGCGCCGCAGATTCGGACAATTTCTGGTAAAACCAGCAATGCAAGATTTGAAGGCTAAATTCAGTTATGAGGAATATGGTGGAGGTATACTCCTGGGTGTAAATGGTGTGGTTATTGTGTGTCACGGCCATTCTTCAGCGTATGCCCTAAAAAATGCTATAAATATGGCAATGAGGTGTGTGGAATTCAATATTATTGAAGAAATAAGAAAGGTGATAAAAAAATGAGAGCGTATATAGCAGGTATTGGAACTTATGTTCCTGAAAAGATCTTGACCAATTTTGACCTTGAAAAGATTGTTGAAACATCTGATGAATGGATTAGAACACGTTCGGGCATAAGGGAGCGCCATATTTCCGATGATAAAACCGCTACCAGCGACCTGGCAGTTGTTGCTGCAAAAAGGGCAATTGAGAATGCGGGTATGAAATCAGAAGAGATTGATGTGATCATTCTAGGGACTGCAACTCCAGATATGCTCTTTCCTTCGACTGCCTGCATTGTTCAGAGTAAGATCGGTGCAAGGGAGATTATGGCATTTGATATTTCTGCAGGGTGCAGTGGTTTTTTATATGGTTTAGGCATTGCTGACTCAATGGTAAAAAATGGTTTTGACAATATTCTTGTAATCGGTGCCGAAACATTGACTAAAATAACGGATTTTACCGACCGCGCGACGTGTGTATTGTTCGGTGATGGTGCAGGTGCGGCAATTATTAAAAAGAGTAACGAAGATAGTCGGGGAATAATCGCTTCATATTTTGCGTCCGAGGGTGCAGACTGGAAACTTTTACACCAACCTGCGGGTGGTTCAAGAATTCCTGCATCTGAGGAGTCGCTAAAAAAGAAACTCCATTATATCAAAATGGAAGGGAATGAGGTTTTTAAACTTGCGGTTCGGGCAATGATTGAGGCGGCAATTAAAACCTTAGAAAAGGCAAATTTGTCATCAAAAGATGTTGCGCTTTTAATTCCACACCAAGCGAATATCCGGATTATTGAGGCGACAGCAAAGAGGCTTGATATACCGATGGACAGAGTATATGTAAATCTTGAAAAATATGGCAATACCTCAGCAGCATCCATACCAATTGCCTTGGTTGAAGCCCTTGCTGAAGGCAGGGTCAAACAGGGTGATTATGTTCTACTGGTTGCTTTTGGTGCTGGTTTTACCTGGGCAGGTGTACTCTTAAAGATGTAGAAAAAATTTACCGAACTCACATCCGCTTTTTGTATTGACACAACTAAAATTTAGATTATATTTTGTATTATGGTAAGTGAAAGTTTTGTGTTGCTGAGCAAACTTCAGTTGCCCCAGATAAATCCCAGAACCCTTTATCGCGGTCGCTTGATCAATCTAATTTTCCAGAATATAGAAAAAAAATTGATTGTCCTCTGTGCTGGTGCAGGTTATGGTAAGACCACGCTCCTTTCCCAGTTCTTCGCAGAGGCAAAAATGCCTTTTGTGTATTATCATCTGGAAAAAGAAGATAATGACCCGGCTGTTTTTTTATCACATTTAATTGCTGGTTTTCGAAAGATTAATCAAGGATTTGGTGAAAAAATACAAAGATTAACTCAATTTTACAATCTACCAGAAAGAATATCGGGCATTGTGCTGGGTACTTTTATTAACGAAATTATACAAACCATTAAAGAAGATACTTTTATAATTCTTGATGATTATCATACACTCATTCCATCCTCATCGATAGATAGTATCATTTCTTATTTTCTAACTCATTTACCAGGGAGTTTGCATTTTATTATCAGCACCAGAACTGAACTTTCAATTTCCCTTGCACAATTGAGGGCACGGGGCGAAATATTTGAGATGAATACGGATATCTTTCGTTTTACCAGGGAAGAAGTTCAGGCATTATTGACTGCATTATTTTCTGTAAAACTAAGTCAGGCAGAAATAGACTGGCTCTATGAACATTCAGAAGGCTGGCCTGCCTGTCTCCGTCTTATGCTACAATCATACGAGACAGTGCAAGGTTTAAAAGGAGATTCTTTTTTCAAAAAGCTTCAGGATGATTACGAAAAGATTACAAGGAATATATTTGACTACTTTGCACGTGAGGTTTTTGAAAGTGAATCGCAAGAAAATCAGCAATTTCTCATTGATTGGTCCTTGCTTGATTATCTGAATGCTGATATCTGTCAGGTTGTTAGCAGAAGAAAAGATTGTCATAAAATTCTCGAAGAATTTTCTCGGCGTAATGCGTTTATTTTTTCTCTGCCTGACGGTAGTTATAGAGTTCATTCGTTGTTTCAGGAATTTTTGAAAAACAAACTAATTGATGAAAAAAGAAAAGAAGAAATCTATCGCCGTCTGGGAGAGTACTGGTATAATATCAACAAAGATGAGGCACTAAAATACTATATTCTGGTTCAGGATTTCGTTTCTGCAACAAAGACAATTAAACTTGTGGCAAAGAAGATGCTTGAGCAGGGAAAATATCTTATATTGTGTTCCTCAATTGAACAACTTCCAGAGGGACTGCGTAATAAGAATCCATTGCTTCTAAAATGCTATGGTGAAGCCCTAAGTTATCTTGGTGATTTAAAAGAGGCGAAGGAAATTTTAACAAAGGCTTTAAATGGGAGTAAGAAAGAACCTGGGTTAAAGGCTGAGATAATCTACGCCTTCGCTGGTGTCAATATCAACGAAGGTAATCTTAAACAGGCAAGAAGAAATCTTTTAAAGGTTTTGAAAACCTGTCCTAAAAATTTCAATCTTATTAAAGCTTCTGCCCTTAATTCTATGGGTGCCATCAATAATACGATTGGTGGCAAAAACCTTCGGCAGGCAAAGAAGTATTTTAAAAAAGCATTTAAGATTGCTGAAAAGTATTGTTATCAAGAACTGAAAACAAGCATACTCAATAACTGGGCAATGAATGAGTACAAACAAGGGAATCTGCAAAGTGCATATTCAAAAATTTCTCAGGCAGTTCAGCTATTAAAAGAACATTTTTCTTTAGGTTGTGGGGCAGGTTTTTTTAATGGCGCACGAATTGCTTTGTTACTTGGTTATACAGATGATGCAGAAATGATTCTTGATTCTGGTTTAGAGGTCTGTAAGCCTTTTAATGACCCCTGGTCACAGGCAAATATCTGGCGTGGATACAGTCTCCTGTGTCAGCAAAAGAATGATTTAACAAAGGCGCGGGAATTTATCAATAGGGCGCTTGAAATCTATGAAAAACTCAGAATTCCGTATCTTATCATCAATACCCTTACAGAATTATGCAAAGTAGAAATTTTAGAAGAGAAATTTACAGAGGCGCAGAAAGTCTTAAACAAAATCTGGGAGCTGAAAAAGACAAAGGATGCAGAAGCTGTTTCTATCCTTATGTTACAGGGTCAGTTAAAAGTTGCTCAAGAGGATTATAATGAGGCAGAAAAAATTTTTGCCGAAGCAAACAGACTTACCCGAAGATACAACCTTGTCCTTGAGTTATTTTTGATAAATCTTGCATTTTGTAATATTTTTTACAGGCAGAACAGACTGAATGAAGCGATAAGATTTTTAAGGCGGGTGATTACAATGACAAAGAATATGGGTTATGATTATCTTTTATTAGAAGAATTAAAAAAGCAATCATGGTTACTAAAATTTATAATAAAAAAGAATATTGAGAATGATTATATATTTTCTTTATTGAGAAAATCCCGTAGGATTTATGTTATAAATGCCTTCTTTTTCGGAGTTCCAAGATTATACATTAATGGAAGGCAGGTAAAAGATGGGGAATGGAAAACAAATAAGGCAAAGAAATTACTATTTTATCTATTGCTCAATAAAGATAAGGAAATAAATCAGGACAATTTAATTGAAATTTTCTGGAAAAAATCGGGTTTAAAACAGGGTTATGATAGTCTGCGAAAGGCAGTTTACCATATCAGACAAACTTTGAATGGTTACAATATTGAAGACCCGGTTCTGGTTCATTCTGGTTTTTATCAAATTTCTCCGGATTTGTATATTATTTCTGATATTGATGATTTTGAAGACCTGAAAAAAGAATTAGAGATTGAAAAGAAGAAGGGGATGAAATATAAAGGTTTGTTAAATATTTATAAAAATGGCTTTGCTACTGGCTGGTATGATAACTGGGCAATTGAAAAGGCAGACAAATACAGACAAATGTTTGAGGCCGTAATGAATCGGCAGAAAATTAAAATTTCACAAAAATTTCACAAATTTATAGTATAATATATATTAGCAGAGGAGGTTTTATGTATTTATTAATTTTTTGGTTGGTTAATCTTAATACCAGCCCACCATACCTGCTTGGTGGCCGGGTCTGGGATACAGAGATGCATAATATAAATCAGATTGAATTTGTTATAACAAACTATGGTCCATTAGGAAGACCCTGCTACTGGCCAAAAGGGAGTGGACATAGTTACATATTTGGTTCGGGCATCTGGTTTGGTGCAATAGATTCAATTATCGGAGATACACTCGTTACAATTGGTTATGGCCCGCATGGCGGTGAGGCTGAATTTGCCCCTGGTTTATATCAACAGGACCCAAGCGCACCTTATGTAATCATCTATATGTATCCCAATCCCTGGCCCGCACCTGTGGAAAGTTTTCCAATGGCACCACAACAAGTGTTCTCTGACCAGGACTCCTGGTGCTGCTACAATGATTGTGACTCTATTTATCATATACCCGGTGATACAAGACCCATTGGGATAGAGGTCTATCAAACCGTCTATGCCTGGGATTTACCCAGGATTACCGATATCGTTTTTATCACCCTCGAAGTAAAAAATGTTCTGCCTAAATCCCTCAGGGATTTATACATTGGTTATTGTTCGGATTGTGACCTATCAATAATCAATGACATCTGCACCGCTATAATTGGCAAGTGGTATGTAATAGATGACGAATCGCTCTGGGTTGATAACCTTGCTTATCAATTTGAGAATGAAGGAGCTTATGGCGTAATTGGTATGGATTTTTTGCAGACGCCCTTTGACTTGGAATTTGGACAGGATAAAGACCAGGATGAAATACCAGATCAATATGAACGTGATAGCAGCTATTATGTGAACAACCTACCACCATCCAAATGGGATGTGGATAATGATGGAGTCTATGACTGGCGTGATGCCTCAGAAAATCCTCAATTAGGTATGACTGCATTCAAAAGGTTTACCCTGAGTCTTGAGCCGAATAAAGATAATGAACGTTATTTGACCCTTGCTGGTTATAATTTCAAAACTGGTCAGTATGAACCTTATGATACAATAATTCCACAATCTGATGACCAGAGGTTTTTAATGGCAAGTGGACCATTCCAACTTATGCCGGATTCAAGTGTTATTTTAGTATTTGCTATTCTATTTGCCAACTGGCACAATATTTATCAAACACCAGACACCGCGATAGTATTGGTTGATAAATGGGCACAGATGTTTTACAATCTTGACTGGAATTTAGCAATTAAAGAAAACTCCCAGTTGTCCGTGCCATCTCTTAACTTTACAGTTAATCCTCAACTCATTCATATCACTGCTGATATTTGCTTCAACCTCAAAAAATCTGATGTTGTTGCACTCAAAGTCTATAACCTCTGCGGCCAACAGGTAAAGACAGTTTTTGCAGGAAACATGTCTGCCGGTCAACATCGATTAAGGTTTGATACTATAGATTTGCCATCAGGAATTTATTTTCTTGTTCTTAAGACCAGTAAAGAGAGACAGGCAAAAAAATTGATCATTGTTAAATAAATTTCAACCCTGCTGGAAAGATGTACTGGTATTACTGCTTAGAATCTGTAGGATAAACCGATTTTCCCGGGTTCTACTTCTAAACCCAATCCTGATTCCTGTTTGAATACTGCAACATTTAATACTGAAACGATGCGGTTGATGAGCATAAAGCCGGTCATAAAAGAGGCCCGTCGCAGATTTTCTCTTGCAATCTTTCTCCTCCGCCAGTAGATATTCCAGTTCGTCAGGGTATCCCATTCCCACTGGTCATCACCAAAATAACCATACTTTTGAATATACTCCTGTTGTCTTACCGGATCATTAGGGTAATATAAACTTGCATCCCGTTCTACTATCAGGTTATAGTCATCTGAAGAATTGTAGTCTTCAAGATTATCAAAGTATTCTTGGTCATTACGGAGTGGATTTGCACCCGCATGCTCAAAGGCATATATTTTTGAAGAAGACTCTAACTTATGACCGAACCAGTTGAATGTATAATATGAAAACCAAAGTGAACCTTCAATAATAAAGAATGTCCTTGCCTCATTCTTTTTTTGAAGTATTAATTCACCCCAGCCTGGTATAATTGCCGAGGCAAGAATAGGATTCATACTCTGAAATAAGATAAGTGATAAAGTTAAAAACACAGGACCTCCATGATTATGGTCTTCTATTCACCGCTTGAACCATATTTTAGCCTTCTTTTTTCATCTAAGCACAGCAAACTTCGTGAATTTCACTTCCCTTTTACTACTATTTTTTGCCTCAACCCGTGCGATATAAACACCATTTGACTGGTTCTGAAAATCAAAATACGCTTCATTGTATTCGTTTGCTACAGGATTGGGAACTGCCATCCCACCAATCCTGTGTCCGGTAATATCTAAAATATCTACCTTTACTTCAGCATCCTGATATAGGTAGAATCGTGCAGTAGCACGCTTTTTTACTGGTGATGGATAGATATAAAATGAGCCGACTAACTGGGTTGATGAAACAATATCCGTATATGTTCCGGCATATAAACCCCAGTTTTTATTTGAATTCATATAACCACACCAAGTAGCCGTTGTTCCAGGAAAGTCCCAGATGTAAATCTTGCCTGAATCACTGCCGCAGGCGAGTTCTAAATCACCATCGCCATCAATATCAGCAACAAAACCCGGTGAAGAAAATCCGCCATCACCAAATAATGGAGAAAATGCAAATTCCCGATTTCGGTTATAGATTAACTTTAACTGTCCTGAGCTTAAAGAATCTTTTGGGCCGAGTCCAAAGATAATTTCTTCGCCAGTTATTGTATCAAGATTGGCGACGAGAAGTGGATAAAGTATATATTGGTCTGTGATCAATGGAAAATTATTCTCAATTGTGCCATTGCGATTAAAGACATATAAGGTCTTGCTGCTGTTTGGTGAGATAATTTCAAGATAGCCATCTTTGTCAATATCCGCAAGCGCGGGTGTATAATAGAAAACTGTATCAATCCAGGTCTCAAATTTCTGTTCTAATGAATCTTCACCATAGATATAAAAAGTACCATAGCCATTTACAATTGCGCACTCTGGTTTACCGTCCCGGTCCATATCACCAACAACTGGTGAGGCATATGTGAGCATGTTGTGTTGGGAATTTGTAAACTCTTTTATTATTCCATCCTTATTAATAAGCCAGAACCTACCATCAGAACCAAGCACCCCAATTTTTCTATTATTTTTATCAAAAACACAGGGTGTTGAATAAATCCAGGCATTGAGATAGATGGGAAATTTTTGAACATTTGTACCGTCTTCTTTTATACAGTATAAATTTCGGTCTTCTGAGCCGAAGATAATTTCTAATTTATTATCACTATTTATATCAAATAATAATGGTGCACCAAGGATTATACCATCGGTGCGGAATGGAAAATTTGCTAATGGCGTGAGTGTTTTGCCGTCAAGTACGCGCAGATAAAATCCTGAGCCGAACACAATATCTTCAGCATTATCATTATTTATATCACCGATTGCAAGAAAAGTTGTAATTGTATCAACGATTACTGAACCATAAGGGGTGCCATCGTGGTTATACACATAAATATTGCCATACTTTGTCGCAGCAATGATTTCTATATCGCCATCTCCATCAAAGTCGCCATAACTCAGACAATGGATTTGTCTTTTCAATGGAAGGGAGACCGGAAATCCTTTTTGATAGATATCAAAGTTAACAGAAAAATTCATCAAGGTATCGGGTTTTGATAATATATCAATATTGAGCAGAGATTTGCCAAAATAGCTGTCAGAATTGGGATTGGTGAATGGACCGAATTTGTGGTTTGCCTTATTGGAATCATCAACCCAGAAAAGGTCATATTTTGAACCATAATATTCAAGTGAGTCATAATATACCCACGCATCAAAGTGCTGGATGCCATCCGCTTCTTCAACATCTATCCCTTTATGTTTTGGAGCTATCTGAATTTCATCATAACTATAATTTGCATAGATAATATTATCGTCAATATGCCAGATTAGAATTCCGCTTCCAGGCAAAAAGAAATCAAATTCTCCATAATCAACATATACTGGAATTCCATCCTCAACATCAACGATAATTGTATCTTTTTGCTTGATATCCTGCTGGCGGTTTTCCATTAAAAAAAACTCGGTTGAGGAAACGGGAATTTTTATCATTGTCTGATTTGCTATTCCTGGTTGTGTGGTATCAACCTCTGCCGCACGAAGAGTCAATAGACTTTCTGGATTTGTTACTACAACTGGTTCAACCCAGACTGGGTCATTTGTATAATGACCAAAAAAGTATCTTGTCCAGGCACAAAGGTTTGCCGGAATTGAACCTTCAGGCACTCCGGCATCCCACATTCCAACCCAGCCGCCTGTGCCCATTATATCAAAGGCACCGACACCATTGGACCGGGATGTGACATCATATAAATCAGGCAAACCCAGGACATGACCAAATTCATGGACCGTTGTGCCAAGCGCACCAACCATATATTGATCAACCCTTGCCATTTCTGAACAGAGGCTTATTGGACACTGAATTGTGTCTTCACCATTATTGGCAATTATATACGGAACACCAAGATAATACTCAAGTGCACCAGCTGGAATTGTTGCTGAGGGGATGTCAAAAAAGCGATAAAAGTTGATACTCGTTTGTAACAATGTTCCGGCATGAAAGACAATTATTGCATCATAATCAGAAAAGTCTATGGTCTCATCCAAATCTGCTGCGGCGATAGCGTCTGCGACAATTCTTACCATGCCCATTTCCATTGCGTAAGTATTGAACCAGACAATGCCTGTCTTTGGGTCATAATGGTCAAAGCCGCTGTAGTATGACATTTTGTGGGGTAATTGATAACTATCCGTAGGTCGGTCAGGTTTAACTGTATAATTTATATTACAATGACCAAATGAATTTGCCTTGTAATAGTTATGCAGAAAATCCATCTGCCGTTCAAAATATTTTCTTGTATGAGGCGGGTCATAAAAGAGACCATCTGAGGGTGTGCCAAAACCGATTAAATCCATCTTACCATTACCTGTAGATAGTGTATCATTGTCTTCAACAAACTCTGCTTTCAAAACAAGGACATTTAAATTTTGCTGTCGGGTTCCTTTTCTGGGATGCGGTATCCCAAAATCCTTGAAAAAATAGTTTGCTCTGAATTGTTTTTCTGAAATCGTTTCAACCCCCTTGGGTCTGACAAGATTAATCTTTAATTTTGATTCAGGCATCTGTGGCAGATTATAATTTTTATTTTTTGTTATTACCACACGCTCGGCACTACAAAAACTTAATAAAAATAAAAGCGTAAGGAATCTTTGCAAATTGACTTCCATAATACTCTAATTATATTGATTTAGTACCTAAAGTCAATATACATTAAACCTGGAGATTCTTATGTTATTAGCTAAGAGTATCAAATTGTATTGCCTAAGAGCAGAGATTATTATTAATAGACAAGAATCATTAGATGTGCAAATAACTTTTTTTAATTATTCAAGAATTACTATTCTTCGGCTAATCCTCTCTTTTTTATTTTCAGCAACAGCATAATAGATGCCCGCAGGAACAATGCTACCTTTATTGTCCTTCTTATCCCAGTATATTCTAAATTCACCAGCGCCAGTAATTTTAAATATTTCTTTTACTAACTCCCCTATGTTATTAAAGATTTTAATTTTTGTATCTTCTCTCGTGGTGATATTTAGCCAGATTCCCTCTTTTGTGATATTGGGTAATATATCAAGAGTAAGGCGATTAGGTATTCTGGCAGAAATCTCACTTATACCAACCACAGGCAATATAGTAAAACTTGACCTTGTCAGGGATATTGCTGTGTCACTTCCGGCAATTGCAGTATATCGTATATAACAATTATTAAACCCCTGAATACTTGCTGGAATAAGCCATTGATGACGGCCATTATTAGGAACACCAGTACAGATTAAATTCCAGGGCCCACCAGGACCGCTCACAGATAATTCCAGTTTTATCGTCGCAGTATTGCTAGTGGGCTGGCTACAGGTCCAGTCAATAAAATGGATAGACCCACGATAAAACTTCTCGCCTCCACGTGGATAAATAGGAAATATAAAGAGACTCTCGGGTACTGATGTTTCTTTATAGAATCGCGGATGATTTATTCCTTCATTGGATACAAGGGCAATGTCTGGATAGCCATTATGGTCAGCATCGGCTCCAACCCTGAAGGCGCTGCGCGTACCTGGAGATGGTGTATTAAAACTTATTGCCTGTGTCCAGTTGCCGGCACCGTTTCCGAGCCATACAGTTACAGTACAGCTTCCAAATGCTGCGATATCCATAGACCCATCAATATTCATATCATATAACTGCATTGACTCATAGGGTCCATTATCCGGAAGATTGCCAGAAAAATCCTGCCAGGTATTACTGCCAAGATATTTCCATACTTCAATACCACCGTTTGCATTGATAAAACCAAATTCTTGAGTTCCTTCATTGTCAATATCGCCTAAAGAAGGTCCACGTCTACCCTGGGTTCCACCTGGAGGCAAATTTCCATCAACCAGTGTAAAATTACCACTGCCATTACCGAGGTAGATACTGCCATATTGATGGCCTACTGCAATATCAACGAATCCATCTGCATTAAGATCGCCAAATAAAAAATCGTTTCTGGATAAGCCACCTACGAAACCAAAAGACTGGTGCCAGGTCCCATCGCCATGATTAATAAAGATATGGACACCATCATCACCACCAAAAGAATTTCCTCCTAAGTCCAAAAATCCATCGTTATTCACATCGGCAAAATCTGTACAGAACATTCCCCAGGGATTTGGGTCACCTATTGATATACCATCATCCCAGGGAATCCAGTTCTGTCCTGTTCCATCACCTAATGCTACCTCAATAATGGAATCACCGAAGTCATTACTGGAATAGTTGTGATGCATCCCATAACCAATATCCATAAATCCATCGTTATTGATATCACCAACCGCAATGCCACCATAACCAAAGTCGCCATTCTGATATACATTCCAGAGCCCTTGACCATTGCCATACCAGACCATAACGCCGTGTTCCTGTGTATTCACATAAGGTGAACCATGGTCACCAATGGAAAGTATATCAATGTTACCATCATTGTTTATATCTGCCATCTCTAGTTCAGTTCTACCACTTTCCATTTGTGGATTATTAAGCCCCTGGGATGATTCTATGTAATCCAATGCAAAACCAACCATGCAAAATAAAAGATATGGTATCAGCATAAATAATCTTATCTGCATAACGTCTCCCGCAAGATTATAAAAAAAATATCTATACTGTCAAGTCCCTTAGAGACGTTTACCGGGTATGCACAAAGTAATTATCAATTCTGATGAACTCACCAGGGGTATTTATTTTGTCGTCATACAGACAGAAAAAATAATCTTTCGCAGAAGATAACCATGCTTTATTGATTTTTTTATCAAAATCTTATCCGGTATTGATACTGGAGGCTGTATTCGCCAGTTTCGTCTCTTTTGATCAAAAATTCGTTTCGGTCGTCAATAAAGTATTCTACATTGAATTCATTAGAATAGCTTGTAATGTCATAGGTGTAGGTAACAAATAGATTTCTTGAAACATATTTGCCCACGGTCAATTTTGTCTTTTCTTCAGGTTCAAAGAGTGGTGCCTCAATCCTGAAATAATCAAGACCGGTATATGCACGCAGTCTCCTTGAAACATCGCTTTCAAGCCAGGAAAGGATACTCTGGGGCAAAATCTTTCCTACGTATTCACCCTGTTTCATTGATTCAAGTTCCTGCCAGGTAATGTTGAGATTCATATAGGTTAAAATATCCTGCTCGCTGTAAATTGGCGGGTCAGAAAAGAATTCAAATACCGGCTCAGAGATTGGTCCAGTACAATGGAGGATAATTTTTATTTCCTGATTTGTATTTGGATCTCTTTCCCGGGTATTCATCTCTGCCCAGAAATCAAGTTCCGGGTCGATCACTTCCTGAGGGATGAAAGTTATTTTACCACTGGTAATCTTCAGAATATGATTTAGCCAGTAATAATTCCCTCTTTTGGTCTCCAAAATTCCTGATACATAAAGTGGTGTCTGTTCTTTAATGATATAGACCTCACCGCCAAATTCAATATCTGCGTCACGGTTGCGCAACCAGATATTTCTCTCACCGCTCAACTTCAGGTTCATTCGCCACTCCTGTTTTTCTTCTTCGACACCGGACTCAAGATAGGTTCCAAATTCAACTGGTATAATTCCTTCTTTAATTTTTATATTTCCATTGTAGAACATTATTTCATCTTTCATACTGACTGAAAAATTCCCAGTGCCGATACCATAGGCATAATTTTGATATTGCAATGGTGTATCCTGAAAACTGAAATCAAAATATAAATTTCTTACACGAAACATAGGCTCTAATTTTACAATGCCGCCACCCGTTACCCAACTTCGATTACTTGAACGTAATAGACTACCAGAATAAGCTTGACACTTTATTGATTCAAAAAATATTTGGTTTTCATTAAATCTCACCTGTGCATAGCCTGAATCAAACTTTGCCGAGATAAGACTTATGCCAAAACTGGCATTTTTAATCTCACACTGTCCTGTCATTTTAAATTCTTTTAGATTGCCGACGAAATCTATATTACCACTTATCAATCCATCGGGATTCTCCATAAATGAATATAAAAATGGAAAGACCCAGGGTTTGATATCTTTAAATTTTAAATTCATTTTTGAGTGCTCTAAAGAAACTAAACCACGGGCAATTAGAGACTGGTTATTAGCATCGGTTATTGATAATTGATTTATATTTATTTTATCCTTAGAATAATCACCGCGGATTGTAATTTTTCCATTGTTCAACCCGCGATAAAAGATACTGTCTATATCAACCGATAAGATATTTTTTTCAAATTTTAGATTTAATCTACCTTTTATCTGTTCTTTCAAACCGAAAAACTTACCCATTTCATCGAGGTCGAGACCAACAAAGGAAACTTTATTTTCATTGATTGATGCGTATAATTCTCCTCCCGCAAATTGCAGGCGAAACGGTCCCAATTTTTTATTAAAAATATCAAACGAAATTGATTCAAGATTGAACACTCGTGTTTGATGATAAATAAGCAGGAGTGAATCAATCCTGCCGGTTCCAGTACTGTATATATTACCGTTTGATAAAAGTGTATCACTGTTATGAATTGCCTTAAGCAAAAAATTATCTTTTATAATATTCAGTGAGAGATTATTTAAATAGCAGCTTTTATAGGCAAATGAATCAAGCTCTGCTTTTAATTTCTCAATTTCTTTTTTCCAAATAAATTTTTCAATCTTTAGTATGCCGTGCTTAACATAGAATTCGCCAGAATTAAAATCAGTACAGTTGATATCTGCATCAAAAGTAGTATTTATTAACTCACTGAATTTGCCCTTGAGATTAAACTTACCCGATACAAATCCTTTTAAGAAATATAGATTTTTTAATTTTTCAAGGTTTAAATTATTCAGATTAAACCATAGTTCAAAATCTGGATAAAGCAAACCTCGGCCTGAAAGATTTAAATCTTCTTCGTTGATGCTGAGCGAATCAACAAAAATCTGGTTGTTTTTGAACATTCCAGCAACATAAAGGGTTTCAATAGCCAGTCCATTTTCTGCGGGTGAATTGACAATACCCAAAAATTTCTGCTCTTTAAAACCAAGTTTCCCATTTATTAAAATGGGTTTATCTTGTTTAAAAAATCTTGCAATATCTATATCCCGGAAATTCATCTCAATAGTATAATCCTTTAAATTCGGTAATTTTATCTGTGCTGAAAAATTACCTTTAAGTGTTTGACCATCAAACAAATTTATAATTATTGTGTCCGCAAGAAAATTTGATTCAAAGTTAAACTGGTCAAAAAAATAAACTTGTCGAGCCGAACCTTGAACTTTGGGCATAAACCGACCTTTTACAAAATGAACTTCACCCAAAAAATCAATCTTTCCCTGATACATTCCGATCTGGTCGAAATCTATTTTACCGGTTTTAATATTTAATAAAAAATCCTTCTGTTTAGTGAGATATAAACCATTCCCCTGAAGAGACAATCCTTTCCCTTTTATCTGAAAAGACTTTATCTCTAATCTATCAGGACTAATTTTTAACAGCAGATTTGCCGAGTAGATGTTTACCGGGTAATCAGGACTGACAAGACTAAGGTTCATCGTTGTGAGATAAAGACTCTTTCCCAAAAAATCAATGAATATAAGTCCTGAAATATGTTCTATTTCATAGCACTTTTCATTTTCATAGATGAATCTGCCATTCTTTACATTGATGCGCAATGATAGATTTATTGTCGGGATACTGAATTTTTCTCCTTTTTCGCCGGTCTTTTTCGTTTTAATATTGACAGTTGGTTCTAAAAGATTTATCTGGAAGATCGTAGGCAATCGGAAACTCAGAGGAGACAGGCGATAACTGATTTGGGTCTGTTTACCATAAATGCTATCAGTCGCAGATAATTTTATTACATAGTTTTGAAGAGTATAACCCTTGAAAACATTGCCTTCAATCTTTTCATAGGTGATATCATAGCCAGTTGTCTTTTTCAAGATACTGACAGTTAATCTACCCCAGTCAACAATATTGATGATGACGACCAGTGCAATTATAATGGTAGCAATAACGATTGAGGTGATAATGAATTTCTTCATAAAATTAAAAGATATGATATATTCCTAAATAAAATTCCCGTCCCTTATCAGTGATTGGTATTCCTAAATCAGCACGAATTGGACCAATTGGTGTATAATATCTAAGACCTATGCCTGTGCTTGCTTTAAAAAATTCACTACGAAAAATTTGGTGTCTGTTATCAATGTAGCCAATATCGAAAAATACTACAATTCCCAGATTTTTGTAAGTGGTTAAACGGTCCTCAAAATTTAAATTAATCAACACTTCGCCATAATGCTCATCCTGCAGCGAGTCAGGTCCAATTGATTTTTCTGGATAACCCCTTAGGCTGTACTGACCGCCAAGATAATATTTTTCATCAAGGCTCACACCATCGGTTGGGATTACAAGACCCAGTTTCAATCTTTGAGCAAGAATATTTTTCTTACTTAATAAAAAACTCTGGAAGTATCTTATTTCGGTTTCAAGTCGCACATAATGGTTAGAACCACCAAATATTCCACCCGCATATTCAATCAATGGCACAAAATATATACCTGATCTAGGATTAAAGAACTCATTACGATAATCATACATCAATTGCATTTTTACACTATTTGTTGTTCCTGAAAATGTATCAGATAATTCAGTCTTCATCTTTATATCAACATACTTGTATTTATTAGCAATATTTGCTTGAATATTTTCACTGAAAATTCTTGAGATTCTGAATTCACTACCCCAGGATTTCCGAATAAAATCCTGTTTATCTTCATACCAGTAAAAAGGAAGAATTGAAGGACTTAACCTTAGACCTGTGAAATAAGGAATCGAATAAATTAGGTCAATTTTTGCCTCCCATTCTTTTTCGATATTTATCTTGAAGGATGGCTGAACCTTAAAACGGTGTCCCGCATTAAAGAGATTCATCTCCTCAAGCCCGATTGATATAATAAAACTCAAGGGCAGGGATATACCAATACCCCAGTTAAAGATTCTTGATTTTAATTCCCGTAAATCAAATATGATATTCAGTGTATCATCCGATATTTTAACCATATCAATGTCCACGGTGCTGAAAAATCCTAAGCGATATATACGCAATTGACTATTTAAGATTTTTTTGCGACTATAGATATTACCTACTTTTATTTCAATTTCATGCCGGACAACTGCAGGGTTGCAGAACTTAAGCCCTTTAATCGCAACCTCATTTATGTAGTATATCTTATCTTTTCGGATATCAAAAATCAATATTCCGGAATCGGGCAATATTTGATTTTTTACTCGGGTAAATGCATAACCCTGGTTTTTATAAAAAGCCTCAATACAGTCCGTAGTCTTTTTTATCTTTTCCTGCAGAAAAAAATCATTTTTTTCAATCTCCAGCAATTTATTTAGATCTGTTCCTTCGTTATTTAGAAATCTGATTTCTTTAATCTGCGGTCGTGTTCCTTCGGTAATTTTATAAATTACCTCGATATTTTCATTTGTTTCTTTTATCTCTGGCTCAACTTTTGTATCAAAGAATCCGTGATTATTATAATAGCGGACAATTCTATTAACATCCTGAATAATATTAAAATCGCTGAATGATTCCTTGGTGTGGGATAGGAGTATCTGGGAAAGTTCCCGGCCTTTAATAGATTTATTATTTTCAAATGTAATCCTTGAGATTGGTTTGTTTATGAGAAGATTAATGAATAAAAACCAAATCAAAAGATTTAAGTAAGAATCTTGCCCTGTTTGATTACTAATCTATTATCAAACCAAACCCAGGGTTTTCTGATAACACCATCAAGGTGTATCTTGGCATCATTTTTTCCGCCAAAACCTAAATTATTACCAAATGCAAGGTGAATTGTGCCCATAACCTTTTCATCCTCTAATACATTACCCGTAATCGTTGCCTGGTAATTTGTACCAATGCCAAGTTCACAGAGGATTCTTCCTTTTTCACCTGCCCGCTCAAAGATTTTTTTTAATTCATTGTTTCCATTGAGTTTTACTATCCTGCCTGATTTAATCGTGAGTGTAACCGGTTTTTTAAGCAACCCTAATGGTGCAAATGAGCCATCTATGACGACCTTTCCCTCTGATTTATTTTCTAATGGCGCACAATAGGCTTCACCTGCGGGTAGATTGGAAAAACTACCGGGCGTTCTAATAATTCCTGTATCAGGGTGACCTTTGCGCGAACTTATATCCAGATGAAGTTCAACATTTTTTCCTGTTTTTACAATCACTTTTTTTGTGCGGGTCAATAAATTTTCCATCTTTTTTGTTAACCGGGCAATTTTATGATAGTCCGCATTCAGGGTGCGGACCATTACATCTGTAGTAATGCCAGGCATTGTTGCACCCCGGATACCCATCTTTGATGCCTCAATGCGTGCCTGGGTATGAGTTAAAGAATAACTTGTGGGTATAATAAAGGCATCACATTTTTTTAGAATTTCAGCAATAAGGGCTGGCGGCTCTTTACCATGGCCGCCTGTTGGTGCAATTTCTACAAGAAAAGATTTTGTTTTATCAGAAAGTTCTTTCCACAATGCCTCACCAATCTTCTTGCATGGTTTATCAGTAACGATGATGACCCTTTCCCTCTTTTTAATACCAAGGCATTGTCTGATAACAATCCTTGCCGAACTTTTTAAATTAATTGAATTCATATTATCTACCAGCGGAAATGGGCAAAGGCTTTATTTGCCTCGGCCATCTTGTGGACTTCTTCACGCTTCTTTATTGCATTACCCTCATTTTTGCTTGCCGCAATAATTTCCTGGGCAAGCCTTCCTTCCATTTCGTGTTCAGGCCTCTCCCTTGCGGACTGGATTATCCACTTTATTGCCAGGCTTTCTTTACGATTCGATCTGACCTCCATAGGTATCTGGTAAGTTGCTCCACCAACCCGGCGGGGACGAACTTCAAGGATTGGTTTTACATTGTTCAAAGCCCTTTCAAAAACTACCAATCCATCTTCTTTGGTTATCTTTTCAATACGTTCAATTGCACCATAAAATATTTTTTGGGCAATGCTCTTTTTGCCATCCCAGGTCAGATTATTAATAAATTTGCTGACAACAATGCTATTAAATTTAGGGTCTGGCTGTATCTTTCTTATTGCTGCTCTTCTTCTTCTGCCCACTTTACCTCCTTAAGATGTTGCCACTGCTTTAGGACGTTTGGCACCATAAAGAGAACGGCTCTTTTTCCTGTCTTCAACTCCTGCCGCATCGTATTTTCCGCGCACGATATGATAACGAACTCCGGGTAAATCCTTTACCCTGCCGCCACGCACCAGGACTATAGAATGTTCCTGGAGGTTATGTCCTTCACCAGGGATGTAGGCAGTAACCTCGTAGCCATTTGTCATTCTGACCTTACACACCTTTCTTAAGGCAGAATTGGGTTTCTTGGGGGTTGTTGTATAAACCCTGGTACAAACACCCCTTCTCTGCGGGTTACTGGTCAATGCCGGTGCCCGACTTTTTTTCATAACCTTCTTACGCCCGAATCTAATAAGCTGATTTATTGTTGGCATTAGCCTCCTTTCAATAAAACATAAGTATAATAAAAAAAATGGCTATGTCAAGTTTTACAAATCAGCACGGCTTCTACTATATAATTCGGGCAGGAAAAATAATGTTCTTCGAGTACTGGCTACCTTAGACTAAAACCCAAAATTGCATTGTGCGTTTTATAATGGGACACCAGATTATAATCATAGTGGAGATAAAATATTCCCAATTTAAAAGTAAACCCCATTATTGCTCGATAACTGTTCTGGGCAATTAGTTCAATATCTACATTGTCTGTTACAGTGATATTTTCACCAGGATTGAGTGTGTCAGGAATTTCGTATTCAAAATCATACTTGAAATAGACTTTAGTCCCTTCAAAACCAAATCCCACCATAGGTTCAAATGCGATCAGATTCTTGGAGACGACTAATTGCAAATTCCAGGTATGACTATTAACAATCTGATATCCGTTTGAATCCTCAATACCAAAATCCTGAATAGCACCACCTATTGCAATATCAACCGGTAAGGTCAAAGACTTCATAAAGGGAAGACTATTAATATTCTGTTTTAGACCGATACCAAGGAAATTTACACTTGAGCCTCTGAAAGTGAATGGAATGTAGCGGATGGCAAGTTCTGAACCAGAAATGATACCAACATTTAACTGAGGCATAGCAACGGGAAAACCTGAGAGATTGAACCCACCCGGGATATATGGTGGTATTCCCACAGCACTGCCTGAAACTGGTACATCAGTCCTTTCTTTTGGTCCGAAAATTGTACTTGTACTGTCAAGTATGAGTGAATCATAGTCAAGTCTGTTATTCGCCAGGGAACAGGTCAGAACCTTGGCATCAAAGTATTTAGCAAACTCAGGAATCTGAATATACATTATTCTCACACCAATGTCAAAACCCAGGGTTTTGTGGCTGCGCGCAGTATGGAATAGACCGGTTGATATGCCTGTTCCAAATGAGGTAATTAGGGGCTGGGTATAGCCTTCAAGTAAGTTTTCACTCACTTTTTTTATCTTTTCGGCAAGAGGCTCATAATTTTCCTGACCAAAGAGTAGCGAAAAAAATAAGATTGGTAATAACAATTTTGTTATCTTCATAGACCATTATAATTATAATTTTTTATTTGTCAAGGGAATGAGAAATAGTTGCGTAATCTATTTTTCAATCAATAATCTTGAAACAAGAACGGGGCCGACGAGACTCGAACTCGCGACCTCCTGCGTGACAGGCAGGCGTTCTAACCAAGCTGAACTACGACCCCGTTATGTTGTTGATATCCCATTATATAAAAAAATTTCCCAATGTCAAGATTATAAAAAGAAATATGTGGATATGAAGATAGGGAAAGGCAGTAGGTAGTAAATAGTAGCTAGTGAGTAGTAGGGAGTTAGGTGGAAAGTACTAAAAAATTGAAGTTGGGAGGTTGGGAAGTTAGGTAAAAAATGTATAATAAATCTTGAGGATTGCGTTTGGCGGTTTAAATTGCATCTAATACACAAATGAACTTCCACCAATGAATTCTCTCAAGATAGAATTTGAAGGTACATCGCGATCATTCAGGTCGTTAAATAAAGGGAAATAATCCAGTAATCTCATTGCTTCAGTATACAAAAGTTCATTTCTTTTGACTTTCTTAAGAATCGGAACACAATCTTTTTTTAATACTGCGGATTCGTAAATAAGCGCGGAATTGAACATCTCGTCTGCCTCTTCCTGGAATGGATAGATATTCTGTTCTTCACCATTTCTTACCCTGCCCCATCGAATGAGGACACCCTGGACTGTATAACCACGATAATGCGTATCCCGGACAATTCTTCTCATCATCCTGGTATCAGTGGTTGATATGCGATTGTGGTCATCAATGTTGAGCTGGGTAAGGGCACTGATATAAATCTTGAATTTTATGTTTCTAGGAATGAGCGAGGTTAATTCTTCATTCAGACAATGGATACCCTCAACCATCACAATACCATTTTTTGGTAGCTGAACAATCTTACTTGTAATCCGTCTGCCTGTAGCAAAATTGAATTTGGGCAGAACAATTTTTTCGCCTTTTATAATAGCAAGCAAATGCTGATTTAATAGAGGAATGTCCACAGCCTTGATTGACTCAAAATCCAGTCTGCCATATTTGTCCTTTGGAGTTTTGCTGTGGGGTAAAAAATAGTCATCAGTGGAGATCATAATCGGTCTGAATCCATTCACCATTAATTGAACTGCCAGCCTTTTTGTAAAGGTCGTCTTTCCTGAACTACTCGGGCCAGCGATTAAGATTACACGCCTTTTCTCTGCAGTGATCCGGTCAGCAATATAAACAATCTTTTTTTCGTGGAGTGCTTCACTCACCCGGATAATATCTGGTCCCTGACCCGATCTTATTGCCCGATTTAAATCTGCGATATCGGTGATTCCAAGAATCTGGACCCAGCTTAAATATTCGTTAAATATCCTTGCAAGTTTTGGCTGGGGAATATAAGGTGGCAGAGAATCAATATTATGCCAGTTAGGAAACACGATTATAAATCCCGGCGGAAAATTTGTGAGATAGAATTTATCTACCATTTTAGTTCTCTCAAATGGCGAATTTGGATACATATCAAAAAATTTATCAAGTTTATACAGGATAACTTTTTCTAATTTTACATTTTTCAAAAGTTCGACCTTATCTTTTTGTCGGTGCTGTTCAAATAGTTTGATTGCCTTTAATCTTGGTAAGATACCTTTTATTATTGGTAAATCAGCCCTGATGATTTCCCGCATTTTCAGATCAATTGCCATTAAATCTTTATCATATATTTGACGATTGAGCAAACAATAAAAACCCTGGCTCATTGAGTGCTCAATACGCAGATTTGAATCAGGAAATAACTTCTTTGTCGCCACATAGAGAATAAAAGAAAGTGTTGATTGATAACGGCGCCAGAGATTTAGATATTCTATCTCTTCAATACATTGTTTTTGGTTTTCCATTTTTTAATTCCTGGGTCCAAAAATGGCGCTGCCGATACGAATCATATTTGATCCCTCTTCAATTGCCACCTCAAAATCTGATGTCATTCCCATTGATAAAATTGGAAATTCTTGGTCAAATGCCTGGGCAAGTTCATCACGCAAATCGTGGAGCAATTTAAAAGACTTCCTTGATGCCTCAGGATCCGTGATTGCCCAGCCCGGACCGATAGTCATTAAACCAAGGACTTTTATTTTTTTGAAATTTTTTACTGATTCATAAAAATTAAATAACTCTTCGGGTTTTATTCCAAACTTTGTGGATTCTGCTGAGGTATTTACTTCTATGAGACATTCAACCAGTGTCTCTGTTCTTTTATCTATTTCTTCGGCAAGTTTAATGGAATCAAGACTGTGAATAAGACTGAATATTTTTAATGCATCTTTGACTTTGTTGGTCTGGAGATGGCCCACCATATGCCATTTCACACGATTACCAATAATGGCAAATTTTTCTTTTGCCTCTTGAACCCGGTTCTCACCAATTATATTAATTCCGTAATCAATTGCCTGTTGAATAATTTCTGCAGAAACAGTCTTTGTTACCGCCACCAATGTTATCTCATTCGGATTCTGGTTCGCATTCACTGCCGCCTTTTTAATCCGTTCTTTTAGCCGTTCAACATTCTCCCGTATATCCATATTTAATTATACAAAAATATAAAGTAGTGTCAATAATTTTTAATTTCCAATCAGCGTCCTAATCTCAATCTACAAACCAGCTTTTAATCTTGACCCCGGACTTTTTTTAGATATAATTAGGTATGCTGATATTTATAATATTTTATCAATTAAATAATGGTTATTTAACTGTTAGGGCAGATAGAGACAGCCTGCCTATATATGTGGATGACGACTTTATTGGTAATACACCGGTGATAAAATACGCGCTCAAACCTGATGAATATAATGTGGGATTTTTCCCTCAGGATTCTATTGAGACTGCATCGTATCAATTCAAAAGTGGAAATATTGGTGCATTATGGAGGATTGCCAAATATGGTGAAGGAATTGTGAAGGTAAAGATAGAATCCAATCGGGAAACAATCGTGGATTTAAATTATCAGGCCGTAAAATCTGCACCAGGTAAGGCAAAACTAAAGGTCTTTAGTTGCCTGGGAGGCGTTTTTATTCTGGGAGTATTATCTACGCTCGCAGTCCAGGCTGCATTCTAAGACACCAAACATAAAGAATTTTCCTATATCTTTTTTCGCTCTCTGCGGTATTCCAGCGATTTTTTTGTGTTAATCAAATTTCACAAATATATCCACCAAATTTCCATCTTTATCAAATATTCTATGTTCGTTTTTATTTTGATAAATAACCTCACTCTTCCCCTCATCATCTATTTTTAAATCAAGCCAGCCCCTTTTGCAGGAAAAACAAAAGGGAAAAAGATATTCCCAGGTTTTGTTTGTTTCTAAATCGAGAAAATAGATATAATCCCAGAGTTTATTGTTATATGGTTTTTTCGCATGAAAAAGCGCATACCTTCCAATCGGTGAAATTTCATAGTTGACAATGTTTGTCCATTGCTTTAAATCAATAATTCTTTTATTATTGTTATTTTTGATTATTACCATTTCCGGAGAAATATTTGTCCTTTCTGTAGTAAAAAGAATTACCTTGTCAGAATAGATTCTGCTCAGTTCAAATAAAATTTTGCGTTGACCGCCTTTTTCTTTTGACCAGATTTTATTGCGCTCGGCATTATAAAGTGTTAATCTTGTAAATGTGCTTTCTCTATCAGGAAAA
>Ga0172365_10000180_pt1 | contig 39093 bp, 28 predicted proteins | sample LakKivSesite48cm_FD_114535 | JGI IMG/M metagenome (GOLD analysis project Ga0172365, IMG submission 114535) | Sediment microbial communities from Lake Kivu, Rwanda - Sediment site 48cm | ecosystem: Environmental > Aquatic > Freshwater > Lake > Sediment | place: Rwanda: Western Province, Lake...
CACATCGCTGAAGCAATCAGTTATCGGAAATTAGACAGGAAGTTGTAATTTATTGATGGACGTTTAGCCGTCGCCGGTACGGCGACGGTTGTACTTTCGAAAGGCATAGGTGAGCAGAAGCCACAATGGAAATATCAAAAGCACAACTGAAGGAGCTGACCGACAGCCGGTCCTGGCAGCGGGGTCAGGATTATCATCGGCAAGGGCGGGCGGTTTGGGATTTCGAGCTGGTCAAGATACACTTGGCTTTACCCTGAAATACTTGAATTGCAAAACTCCAATTATGACTTTCGTGATCTCTGAAATTTTGAGGAAGTGAACAGTGACACTTAAAGTACATAATCCTAGTACGGGGGAGTTCCTCTATGAAGTGAAGCTTGCAGCTCCCGCAGGAATTGAGGCTGCTTACCAGCGGGCAAGGGAAGTGCAGCCCAAGATCGCGGCCATGTCACTGGATGCGCGCATCCGTGAGATGGTCAAGATTAGCGACTACGTGGTTACCCACCAGGAAGCGATCATCGACCGGTTGGTGCTCGAAACCGGCAAATCGCGATTTGATGCCCTAAGTACCGAAATCTTCGAGATTTGCGACGGCATCGATTATTACCGCGATCAAGCCCCCAAGATTCTGACAGACAAGAAAGTTCACACCCCTCTGGTGTTGATGGGCAAAAAATCAAAAGTGATCTTTGAACCTCTGGGCGTGGTGCTCGTGATCGCTCCCTGGAATTATCCGCTGATCCAGTGTTTCATCCCCTCGCTGTTGGCCTTTCTGGCTGGTAACGCCGTGATCTTCAAGCCCTCGGAGAATACTCCCTTGCAGGGACTGTACGAAGAGATCATGACGGGAGCTGGGTTCATGCCTGATGTGATTCAGATCGTTTACGGCGGTAAGGAGACCGGCATCGCCTTGATCGAAGCCCGTCCAGATAAAATCCATTTCACAGGTAGTGTGCGGGCTGGTAAGCAGGTGATGGCGGCTGCCGCGCAACACCTCATCCCAGTAGATTTGGAACTGGGCGGCAAAGATCCTGCCATCGTTTTCGATGATGTTGATCTAGAAAGTACGGCCAATGGAGTGGTTTGGGCGGCCTTCACCAACGCCGGACAAAGCTGCACTTCGATTGAGCGCTGCTACGTTCATGAGGGCATCTACGATGCATTTGTTGACCGCGTGGTTGAACTGACGAAGAAACTGAAGTCATCCACTCCAGAACGTGACCTAGGGGACGCCACGGCCTGTGATGTCGGCTGCATGACGGCCGAATTCCAGTTGAAGATCATCGAAGCGCAACTCCAGGAAGCCGTAGAGAAAGGTGCCCAAATCCTGTGTGGTGGAGAACGTATCCCTGGAACCCTGCACTTTCCACCTACATTGGTGGTCGATGTCACTCACAAAATGCAGCTTGCTACCGAGGAGACCTTTGGGCCGGTGCTGCCGATCATGAGATTCAAAACTGAAGCGGAAGCCATCCAGCTGGCCAATGATTCGTCCTACGGACTCAGCGCCAGCGTGTGGTCAAAAGATATGGATCGAGCTGATCGCGTCGCCCGAGTCCTCAAAGTTGGCAATGTCTCGATCAATAACCACATGCTCACTGAAGGCAACCCGGCGCTACCTTTTGGGGGTGTCAAGGACAGCGGTTTTGGACGCTATAAAGGTGAGTGGGGCCTGACGACTTTCTCTAATGTTAAGTCGATCATCTCAAGCCCTAATAAAGGGTTCATCGAGCCGCACTGGTATCCACAAACGCAAACCAAGTACGATTTGTTCACCCGCTTTATGCAGTCTTATTTCGCCAGACCACGCAAGTGGCTCAGGATTCTACGGCTGGGTCTGCAAATCAATAGTATTGGCAAGAAGGAAAAGATTCAGTGACCCCCAAACACGAATACATCATAGTCGGCTCCGGGGTGGGGGGCGGGGTGGTATCTTATAACCTCACCCAGGCTGGGGCTGACTGTCTGCTGATTGAGGCGGGGAGGTACTTCACCAAAGAAACTTTCCCGCGCAACGAAGCAGACGCCTCGGCGCAGCTTTACTGGGGCGGCGGCCTGGAATTCAGTCAAGATGCCCGCATGGCTTTTTTGCGTGGAAAGGTAGTGGGCGGCTCGACGATTGTCAATCAGGGGCTGCTGGACCGCTTTGACGAAATCGCTTTGGATGATTGGCGCGCTGAAAGTGGTGTGGATTTCTTCACCCTGGAAGCGATGAATCCTTATTACGATCGCATCGAAGATTTTCTGGCGGTTCACATCTTCGAAGAGCAAGAATGCAATCGCAACGCGCAGTTGTTCGTCAAAGGTTGCGAGACTCTGGGCTATGAATGGCACTTTTTGCACCGCGCTCAGAGTGATTGCGCCTTCGAAAGGGGGAACGATTGCATCGCCTGCCTAGGCGGTTGTCACCGGGATTCGAAGCAAAGCACGCTGATCACTTACATCCGGCAGGCCGAAAAACTGGGCCTGACGGTGCAGGCCGAAACCATCGTAGAACGCGTTGAGCCTCTTGGGGAGGGGTTCAGACTTTACGCCACATCCAATGGGCAGCGCAAAGAATTCGAGTGTCGCAACCTGATTTTAGCCGGGGGCACCTTTGGTACCAACCAGTTGATGCTCCGCTCTGGGTTCGGGATTAATCTCCCGGCGCTGGGGAAATACTTCAGCACCCACCCCCAATTCATGTATTTCGGCATCTACGATGAAGAGATCAACGCGCACAAGGGCATGTTCCAGACCGTGGCCTCCAAAGACTCCCGTTTCCGGCAGCGTGGCTTCAAGCTGGAAAACGTCTTTGCAGGGCCGGTTTCGATAGCCTTGCTATTCAACGGTTATGGCGTCGATCACGAAGAATTTATGCGTGACTACACCCGCATCACCTGTGCTGAAGTGGCCGTGAGGGATGAGAATGCCGGTGAACTAGTGCTCAATAAGAAGGGCAAATTGATCATTGAGAAGCTGTTGACCGATCAGGATCGCCTCCGCATGCAGGATGGGGCGGGCGTGCTCAAGGAAATCTTAGCAGCCAGCGGGGCCAAACGGGTGGTGGAATCACCGTACTTTTTCGGTCTGCATATGATGGGCGGCTGCCGCATGGGCACTGATCCCCAATCCTCGGTAGTGAACCCCGAATTCAAAGTTCATGGCTATAAGAATCTCTACATTGGCGATGCCAGCCTGTTCCCCAATGCGCCCGGCATCAATCCATCGTTGACGATTTTCGCACTGGCGCAACGTTTGAGCGATCAGTTAGTCGGGAGCTAAAACGTGCAATCGAACTATTTAAAACCCGCGGCCCTCAAAGGGCTAAACCGCATCGGCGACGTTCTCATTCCCAGGTCGGGCGATTTGCCATCCTTCTCGGAATTTGGCGGCATCGAGCATATCGATGATGTCATCGCCTACGCCCCCAAAGAAGACATTGCTATCTTGAATCTCGTTTTAAAGATTTTCTCTTTCCTGCCGCAGCGTACGCTGCGCTGGGCCGCCGATCAAATGGTGGGTGCTTGGTATAAAGACGGCGCGCTGGCTGCGCTGCTGCGTGAGTTGAATATTGGCTTGAAAGGCATCCTGTTTTCGTGTTACTACTCAGGGAAGGCTGGAAGCAGGTATGCCGGGAAGAATCCCCTGGATGTGATTGGATATTCAGTGAATCGCGTGGAAGATTGATCGCCGGGGAAAACAAAGCCAGAAGTAGAGAATCCTGGTTCTGGGACGTCGATCGAGGTCATTCCACGCTCGTTGAGATATTTATCTGGGAAAAGGATGCCGAGGCTGCGTGACGCGAGGCTCAGACGGGAGGCTGTAGTGATGACCTCTGGATGCGGTTGGCAAAGTTGCGAGAAAAAGACCATCCTGGGGACGCTATCGATGTTTATCAGGCCCAGGTTGAGCCGCTCGTTCAGCGAACCAACAATACTGCTTATGTAGAAGCGATACGCCTGATTAAGAAAATCGGTCAGCTTACCAAAGGCCTGGGCAAGGAAGGGGAATTTGCCGAATATGTAGGTTCTTTGAAGACTGAATTCAAAGCCAAACGAAATTTCATGAAGTTGTTAGACAGGCTGCGATAGAAGAGCAGATCAGAGCCGCCGCTTGCGTGATACCGAAACGCCTGTTTTTATAGGTCGATTGCACTCTGCAGGCAAGAAATGACTTGTTTTTACTGAATCTGGCCTAAGCTTGTGCCGATACACCAGTTATAGCTCTGGAATTCTGAGTTGATTTGGAAAAGAAACTCGTCTCGGCGAAACGCCGAGCTGTAGCCGGAAAGGAGATTCGCAATGGCCATTCAGAACTGGTCAGAGGACATCATTCTGGTTGACTTGCCTGCCGAGCCGGAAATGGGCGACGAGCTCAAGACCATAACCGAGATTGTCCGCGATAGAGGCGACTGTGACGCCGTGGTTGATTTCTCCAGTGTCGACATAGTGACTTCTTCGAGCCTCTCGAAGCTGCTGAAGTTGCGCAAGCTTCTTGGAGACTGTGGGCATAGGTTGGTTTTGTGCAGTGTTGCTCCGGCAACAAGGGGAATTCTCACAGTAACCGGTCTTGACGGAATATTTGAGGTTGCTGATGACAAGTTTGTTGCCTTGGCCACTCTGCAAATGGTAGGCTGATCAGAAAATTTAAAACTAAAAGCGTAAAAGCAAAAACTGTTAAATTCCGCAGTTTTACGTTTTCAGTTTTAAGCTTTCTGTTTTCTGGGACAGGACTAAATGGACAACGAAGCTCTGCAACGAGTCCAGCAACTCATAGGTTATGAATTTTCCAATCGCAATCTGTTAGAGAAGGCACTAAGTCATTCCTCGGCGGCTGACAATCGTCTGCTCAGTAATGAAAGAATGGAGTTTCTGGGCGATTCCATTTTAGCTGTGGTGATTTGCGAAACCATTTTCCAGCGGTTCCCCAACTACCTGGAAGGCGAACTGACGAAGATGAAAAGTATGCTGGTTTCCCGCGGCACGTGCGCTCGTGTTGTCAGGCAGTTCGGCCTACAAAAGTTCTTAAAGGTCGGCAAAGGGATGGCCTCCAGCCGGGCCTTGTCAGGTTCTCTGGCTGCCAGCCTCCTGGAAGCCATTATCGCCGCAGTCTACCTTGATGGCGGTTTTGATGCCGCCCGCAGCTTCATCTTAAGAGTTTTTGGCTCGCTAATAGATCAGGCCGACACAGAACAGGCCCAGGGCAACTACAAGTCCATGCTACAGCAGCACGCTCAGGAGAAATTCAATGTTACGCCCGTTTATGTAATACTGGATGAGCAGGGGCCCGACCATAACAAATGTTTTGAGTCAGCAGTAATCATCGCAGAGCGTCATTTCTCCAGCGCCTGGGGGACAAATAAAAAAGAAGCTGAGCAAAAAGCCGCTTTTAATGCCCTGGTTGAATTAGGTGTGCTTGAACAGTCCTCGCAGAATAATGATGATTGAAAAGCAGGCAAGCTCAAATTAACACAGGCAGAGTCACTCCGTAATTAGCCACGCCAGAGCATGCAGAGTTAACGCTGCTACAATAATAAAAACGATGATTGAGCCGAACAGTACCAATGCTTCTTTCGTGAATTTATCTGCGGTAATCGTCTGGACTTTTGTGGCTTTATAAATGACCGCTATCGCTGCCACTAACGGCAGCAGCCACAACATAGATTGTGCAGTGGTGCCGATATTCTCCGGTGCGGTAAAGCTCGCCATGATATAGGTTGCTATAAGTGACATTTTAGCCTCCGGCAGGCTCTGTTCTGCGCAGATGAGCCATGTAAATTGCGTTAACAATGCACAAAAGGTTAAGCAGCCCTGAGGTCATCGTATATATTTGTCCGATCTCGTTTGGCCAGCCGTAGACGGGATAGGCTGTGTAAATTTTCAGCCAGTTATTTTCTTCCCTGACCATGTATGACCGCTTGTTACTACCTATCAGCCATTCATTGGGTCTCTGTCCGGTCGAAATCGTAGCATCTTGACCGAGCTGGATCCCTTTATTTCTAAATTCCTGCCGTAAACCATCCGGGAGTGTATCGCTGTCTAAGTCGTCTTGAAACTCCGAAGCGATCTTAAAAAGTAGCCGACCAGCGGCGTGATAGCCAGGGATTAGCACGATAGGCGGATTCATAATTTGTGCAGCTTTTACATATAATGCTGAGGGCCCCTCGAAGTCGATTACGCCGATTGAGCCAATGTATAAGCCTGTACACAAGGTTAGGGTGATTGTGACAAATATAATTATCGCCCGTTTTTTTTCGCCAAGCAGAAAGTAGCCTGCACCAGGCAGGAGCCAGCCTGCAACTGCCACCAGCAGTAAAAAAGGGGGCGGATAGCTTTGTTGCCGGCGATGTGCCATTACTATAGTTCCTCCGGTTCCGGCTGGGCACCGGCATTTGCCGGCTCTTTCCTCTGCTCAGCCTGACGGTATTTCATGCGTTTTACTATGTTTTCAGGATTGAAGTGTATTACCGCCAGGCTTTGGCTCTGAATATGCTCTTGTCTGTATGCCTCTGTAGCCTTGATTTTTTCATAGACCTGTTGGCTAAGACGATTAACGGAAATATTTTTGATCACGTAAAAACTCATGTGCGGCTTAATTTCAATAGATACAGGCAATATCTTGGCTGTGCTACTATCTGGAGGCACAAGCGAATAAAGCTGGTCTATAAAGCAGCTTTCTATTCTGGCTTCATTAACAGTAAACCATTGTTTTGGGGCTGTGGCTTCCCTTACAAACAATTTTTCTTCTGGATTGCCGCCACTCTGCACGACTAACGTCTCCAGCGAGGCATTTGAGATTCGCCGTAGTTTAGTCAGATTTTCCAGCCTGAACATATTAGGCTCACTTTTATAAAGGTCATTGAATTTATTTAGTGCGTTGTCCCAGCCAATCTCAGCCACCAGCTTAATAAACTCTTCGGCCTTACTTTTGGCGGTATTCATCGCGGCAAGTCTCTTTAGGTCTTCAACTACTTTTTCCCTGACCGAATAGACAGGCGGAGTGTTCACGTCCTGCTTATCTTGCCCAGCGGGAGGTTCGTTCGGCTCCCCGACCTGTCGGGGCTCAAGCTCAAGTGTGCTTTTGCTGAAGGTGTAATCTATACTATTTGGTTCAGAGCTTTTTTCAGCCTTTACCACCCTTACCATCGCCATTATTTGTCCTGATAGGTCTCGGGCCGGCCCGATGTTTTCATATATTCTGGGCTTTTGGACATCGAGGAACTCGGCTGCGCCAGGATCAAGATTGCCGACCGTAAAGACAACTTGGGTCAATGGCACTGGCCTGTATCCGTAGCCCGTTACGAATAGTCTGCCGAAGTACTGGTTCATCTGCATATCGACGGGGCTGAGCAGCCCGGTTTGTCCTGCGTATATCTTGACGTTGAACTTTTTGCTGGACTGTTCGGCGGCAATCTTATAATCGCCAGCTTTTTGCTTTAATTGTTCGGGGCTGAGCTTCTCAGTGTCACTATCTATATTCTGTAAACCTGCCTCGGTAAGTGTTTTTGCCTCGCGGAGAATACTCTCTGCTTTTGAATCAATTTTTCCCTGGAGAAGCTGCTCTGAGATAGTGCTTGCCACCTCTGCATAGCTCTTGACCCGTTCAACCTGTGGTGAATTCGGGTCGTTCGGATCAGATGGAATGGATTTAGTGAATTCTTTGGTATGTTTTCGGTAATACTCTTCTGTCTCCTGGGGCGTAGGTACCGTTACTATCGACGAAACATCATTCAGTTTGAGGGCCATATATTCCAACTGGACTCGGTCGGGCAGTCTATATCCAAAACCATAAGGGTTCTGCTCATTTACATCGCCGGCGAAGAATTTTTTATACTTGTTGAAATGCTCCAGCAACTCCTGCTCGCCTGGCTGATCTTGAGATTGGATAAATGCAGTTGTGTTAAACCTCACAAATTCTACGTCAATAGTTTCATTCTGCCAACTGGCCAGATGTCTCAACTGCGAGTTAGTGACATCTTCGGTAGAGCAGACCAAGCCGGCGTACTGCCATACTGCCAGCAGTTTGCCGACTGTTTCCAGTAGCTGTTTTTCTGGAATCCCTCGCTGCTTTATCAACGACCCGATAAACTGTTTGTATGTTAAGCCGCTAAATGCTTGTGGTATTATTCTTCCAAGCAGTCTGCCCACATCCTCGTTGGAAATTCTAAGGCCTGCCAGTTCTGCCTCCTTTTTTAGCAGTATCCAGTACATATCGCTTGGCATCGAGCGTTTGTATATATCTCTGAGCTGCTCATCACTGATTCTATACCCATTTGCTCTTATCATTTGTTTGACATAATTGATCACTGCCGGTGTGAGTCTGGCTTCTGAAAAAAGTAGTTCCCCCAGCAAAATTCCATGTAGATCTTGTTGTCTGAGCAGCTCCTCCATCCGGAGCATTCGCAGGATATCAAGTTCCTGCCGGGCACTGACCATGTCGTAGTTGCTTATTTTCTTGTTGTCCCCGAAATAAGCTACGGCCTTAGATCCGATCGTTCTTTGTGGGCCAAGAAGGTACGTTAATGCACTACCGCCGATAAAGCCGATTAGTGTGCCGATGACCACAATGGCCATCACCTTTGACTGATTTTTGCGAAGCCATTTGACTAAGTTCATAACCTGTGCTCCAAATTTCTCGGCAATTGTAAATTGACAATTGTAAATTGACAATCGAAAATTTCATGCGCCATGCGTCTGGCGGATGAAAATCGAAAATGGACGAAGAAAAGGCATATCCGAAGTCGACCCAAGCCTGGGTGCTTGCCGAAAGGTTTCTGGCTGGCGGGGTGAACTCGCCGGTACGGGCTTTCGCTGGCGTAGATATTAAGCCGCTCTTTATTGAGCGTGCAGCCGGCTCAAAAATCTACGACATAGACGGGAACGAGTACATCGACTATGTAGGTTCCTGGGGGCCGATGATACTCGGGCATGCGCATCCAAAAGTATTAGAAGCTATCCAAACAGCAGCAAAAAATGGCACGTCCTTCGGAGCACCGACCCTGGCTGAAACTGCTCTGGCTGAGAAGATAGTCCGCGCCTTCGATTCGATCGAGACAGTCCGCCTCGTAAGCAGCGGCACCGAGGCCGTAATGACCGCTATCCGCCTGGCACGGGCGTATACTAAAAGGGATTTGATAATCAAAATGGCTGGCTGTTATCACGGCCACAGTGACTGCCTGCTGGTTGCGGCTGGTTCCGGTGTCGCCGAAACAGGCATCGCCTCCAGTGCCGGCGTGCCTGATTCGCTCGCCCGGCTGACCATCGTAGTGCCCTATAACGACATCAATGCTGTAGAAGCTGCCTTTAACAAACACAGACAAAATATCGCCGCAGTGCTAATTGAGCCTGTTGCTGCCAATATGGGCGTTATTCCGCCGGTCGATGGTTACCTTGCGACACTTCGAAATCTGTGCGACTCCGGCGGTGCTCTTCTAATATTTGATGAGGTGATAACCGGCTTTCGCATCGCATACGGCGGAGCACAGGAGCTTTTCGGCTTAAAAGCCGATATTACCTGTCTGGGCAAAATAATAGGCGGCGGACTGCCGCTGGCGGCACTCGGAGCCAGAGCCGACATTATGGATATGCTGGCCCCGACCGGGCCGGTTTATCAGGCAGGGACTTTATCCGGCAACCCCATCGCCACCGCGGCAGCGAATGCGACATTGGATTTACTCAACGCTCAGTGTTTAGCCGTCGCCGGAACGGCGACGGCCGAGCATTCCTATACATATAAGCCAGCCTATCAGACGCTCGAATCGATAGCAGCTATGCTGGAAGCTGGCCTGGCAAGTGCCGCAAAACAGGCTGGGGTTCCTATTACAATCAACCGTGTCGGCTCGATCATGAGCTGTTTCTTCACAGACAGGCCGGTGCGAAATTTCGCCGACGTTCAGTCAACAAATATAAAGCAGTTCAAAAAATTCTTTGCTCACATGCTAAATCAGGGCATTTATCTTGCCCCCAGCGCTTACGAGGCAATGTTTGTGTCACTGGCTCATACAAAGGAGGACATTGAAAAGACCATAGAGGCCGCTAGAAAAAGTTTCTGTCGTTTATAGTTCGTTGTTCGTGGTTTCTTGATGATCTATGATTTATGTAAGAGGATTTTTCTGCATTGCAGTGTTCTCCCAAAATACGGAATTTCGAGAAAGATTACGTAGGGCTGACGCACTTGTTAAAGAATCTTTGTAGACTTCTTTCGCAATAGCGTAGCCCCTTCGCGGTGCAACACTTTGTGGCTACAGGACTTATCTTAATTCTGCCGTCTAAAAAATTTTTTCAAAATCACGTAGTTACCACAATTGACAACTGCCCCCCCCCGTAGACTAAACTATTGCTAAATAATTGTCTGAGGATGATATGTTCGGAGGAGACCTTCGCCGCCGAAAAACCACACTTTGCAAACAGAAACACAGAAGAATGAAGGAGGACCAAGAATGGGCGGAGATAACAAATCCATGAAGTTTACGCAGATTCCCTTACTCATTCCAGTTTGCTTGGTCACCATACCCAAAGTGGCCAAACTGGGGGACTTTTGTTGCGAAAGAACGCACATCGAAAAGGAGGTTGAAAAAATGAAAGCGCTAATCAAAAAATTCATATTTATGATTTATTTTATTGTTCTTACGCTTTGCTTTGCAGAAACAGCATTTGCCCAAGTTGGATATTCCGACTTCAGAGAGGGCGACATTCTTTATATCGCTCCATATTTCACTCCAGAGGCTGGAGTGTCCCCTGGCCATGTTGGTATCCTTTTCAAAACTGGTGGAAAATGGTGGGTGCGCGAATCTCACATAAAATTTTTGGGTACGGCATCCACCCCTTTTATCACCTTTTATAGAAGGTATACTGACATTGGGCTTACTGTCAGATTACTAAGAGTTGAATGCGAAGATGCCCAAGCGAAACAAGCTGCAGATTGGGCTCAAAGTGCATATGGTAGTTATTCTTATCCAAGCTTTATGCCGGTCTCTTATTCTTGTAGTTCATTCGTATGGGCCGCTTATTACAACGGACCTCATATAGATATTGCACCTCCTTTTGTCGTCTTGAACTTAATTCTGCCGACTGACATTTTGGCAAGTACTAAAATACAAGATAAAGGTCCGATTGTAATAGCACTATTAGATCTTATTTTTTGCATCGATAACACAGGCAGTATGTGGGATGATATTGCCTCAGCAAAGTCGGCTGCGAGAGACATCGTTAACGAAGTTCTAGCCGAGGCTGATGCACGCATTGCGTTGGTCACGTACAGGGACTTTCCGTTTTCGCCGTATGGTTACCCAGGTGACTGGACCTTCCGGGATGAGGTCGATTTTACCGATGATGCATCAGCATTGATAGCTGGCATCAATAGAATGTCCGCCTCCGGCGGCGCAGATTGGCCAGAATCTGTATATTCGGCGTTAATGCACTGCATCAATGCTGGGTCACTGGGTGGTTGGCGTGGCGAGCCAGTCAGGAAGGCAATCATTCTAATGGGTGATGCCCCGCCACATGATCCGGAACCGTTTACAGGATATACCATGAACAATGTAATACAAGCTGCGGAGGCTGCTGACCCGGTCAATATCTACCCAATCGCAATTGGTGGGGATGTCGCAACTATGGCATACTTCGACGGTCTGGCTGACGGCACAGGCGGAGAGGTTTTCACGGCTGCCGATGCGGGCGAGGTAGTAAATGCTATTATGGAGGCAATAGCGGTAATCAAACATTCACCGTTTGCTGAGGCGGGTGGGCCATACTCCGGAGTCCCAGGTGCCCCGATAACACTCGATGCGAGTGACTCGTATGACCCGGACGGTGAGATTGTCTTGTACGAGTGGGATTGGGATATAGATGGAATATATGATTACAATAGCACCGATCCAGTTTGTCAGCACACGTGGCTTACTGAGTACTCGGGCATCGTCCGGCTCCGTGTGACAGATAATGACGGATTGACCAGCATGGACACCGCTGAAGTGAGGATTTCTGCCGTCATCGAACCAATTGTCATTGACATCTGCCCGTATTGCCTGCCAAATCGAGTGTACCTAAATAAAAACTACATCATTTATGTCGTGGCCTTTGGCAGTGATTGTTTTGACGTATCAAGGATATCATCATCGTCGGTGCTCTTCGGACCGACTGGCACCGAAGCCTGCCCAGTGGAAGGACCAATTTTCCAAGACATAAACCGGGATGGATTTAAGGATGTCAAGTTTGGCTTCCAGACATTCGACTGTGGCTTCTCGATTGGCGACAGTAAAGGCATTCTGACAGGAACGACAACTTCAGGGACTTTCGTTCAGGGTACCGATTCTCTTTTAGTATTAACGGGAGGTCAGCCGCCAGTTGCAGAGGCCGGAGGGCCATACCAGGGGGCTGTTGGTCAGCCGATCTCGTTCAATGCCAGCGGCACGTATGACCCCGACGGTGAAATTAGATGGTATTGCTGGGCATGGGGACCCGATGGTAAGGGAAACGCCTACAGAGAACCGCTCTGCCAGCATACCTGGTACTCCCGATACTCCGGGAATGTAACTCTGGCGGTAATAGACGACGAAGGACTATATGGCAACGACACAGCCTGGGTTGAGGTAACCGGCCCAGAAAGAACTATGGCGATAGACCTGGCATCTCACGCTGACCTACATGTATACGACTCGCATGGCAGGCACATGGGCGTCAATTACCTAACCCATACGCTCGAGGAAAATATTCCGGGTGGGCACTTTCTTATCCTTGACCAAAAGGGTAATACGATTCCGTACGAAGGAAATGGCCTCGGCGAGGGCTTCCGCCAGATTGTTAATCTTCCTCTATATGCGCTGGGTTCCTATCGCATCGAGTTAGTTGGTACAAGCGATGGGCCTTTCGATTTTTCTATTAACGGCCTGCAGGATGGTAAGGTTGTATCGGCCAACACCTACAAGGGCGATATTTTCAAAGATGAATTATTAAAAGCAGAAGTCAAAGTAGGTGCTACAGGAGAGAATTTGACTTTTGACTATGGGCCGCTACTTTTCCTGAGTGTTTTGGGAGTCGAACCAGATGAGCTTCAAGTTATTGCCGAACCAGGCACACTGCAAGATGTGACGTTCACAGTTTTGGAAACAAGAGGCAAGGAAGCACTGCACTCGGTGAATATGTACTGTACCGACATCATTGGCCGGGGTGGAACTATCAATGGGGCAGATGTCAGTTTCGACATACAGAACTTTGACGTGAGTCCAGGCGGCCAGCAAGTAGTGCATGCATATATTCCCCTGCCCATTGACTTTAAGGGAAAGGCCACGGGTTCGATAGTTGTAGAATCTGCGGACGGCGGGACCGAAACGATTAATGTGTCAGTCAAAACGCCAACTAAATATAATCCTGTCGCTAAGGCAGGTGGTCCATACGTGGGAGTTGTTGGACAGCCAATTATGTTAGACGCCAGCGGCTCATACGATTTGGATGGCGAAATTAAATGGTATATCTATTGTTGGACTTGGGATGGTCATAACGGCACAGGCGGCGCCGATAACCAGCCAATCCGTCAGCACACCTGGAATTCAGAATTCTCAGGGCAGGTGTTGTTAATAGTAATAGATTATGAGGGCCAATATGGTATGGATACTACTTGGGTTGAAATAAGAAGTCCGTGAGCTTTCGAGGATTCCTTGCGAACATATCGGTTCTTGCGGGGTCGTCACCAGTGATGACCCCTTTATACTTAGCCAGCTTTAGGGCGTTGCACGCATCTTCAGGGAGGCGGCATTTTTGACACAAATCGATACTGTCCGGAGCCTACCTGGAAGACTGCGGTCTGGTCCTGCATCTCGACAAAGCGCAGCCCAATTCTATCGGGGCTGGCAGGCCAGCCGCCCTCAAGCACACTCTCGGCGTCTTTAGCCGATATATAAATAGTGGCGGTAGTATTAGCAGGAATTGTAACATCCAGCTCGAATTCTCCGCAGTCGATCCGCCAGCAGCTTTCAATCCTTCCGGCGATGGAGTCGTAAGTTGCTTTGGCATAATTCATTCCGCCGCCGGGCTGAGGACGAATGACAATATGTTTATAACCGGGGCCATCGGTCTCTATGCCGGCAACGGTTCCGAAGAGCCAGCGGCCGACTGAGCCGAAAGCGTAGTGATTAAATGAATTCATGCCCGGGTCCTGGAATCCTTTTTCCGCCGTCCAGCCATCCCATCGCTCCCAAATAGAGGTAGCGCCGTGCTTGATGCTATAGCCCCAACTGGGGAAGGTATCGTTGGTCAGCAGGTGGTAAGCGATTTCAAGATGTCCCATCTGCGTCAGGGTGGGCAACAAATAGCTCAAGCCCACAAAGCCGGTGGAAAGATGCCAGTCCTTTTCGCCGAGAGCTTTGATTAGATGACCGGCAGCAAGCTCGCGTTTTTCAGCCGGCAGCAGATCAAAATAAAGTGCCAGGCAATAGCAGGTCTGGGTATCGCCTTTGATTGTAGCATCGTCAGTGACATAAGCCTTATTGAAGGCGTCCTTTATCCGCTGGAATAGCGCCTCGTATTTCTCGGCGTCCTCTTTTTTGCCGATGGCGGCAGCCATTTCAGATAGCAGGCGCGTGCTGTAGGCAAAGTAGGCCGTTGCAATTACGTCCTTTGGCGTGTCGGAGCCGACAGCGACCCAGTCGCCGTAGCCGTAAGCCGGTCGCAGCAGGCCCTTGCTATTAGTTTGTAGGTATGCGATCCACTTTTTCATCAATTCGTAGTGTTTCTCGATGACACGCTTGTCGCCATACACCTTGTAAATCGTCCAGGGGCAAATAACGCCCGCGTCACCCCAGGCGGGTACGCCGTCGCCCATAGCGACCTTGCGTGGAGCGACATCCGGGAAAGCCCCATTTGGATTCTGGGCATCTTCCAGATCGACCAGCCATTTGGTGAAAAATGCTGCCACATCCATGTTGTAGGTGGCGGTACGAATGAAGATTTGCGCGTCGCCCGTCCAGCCGAGCCGCTCATCCCGCTGCGGGCAGTCGGTCGGTACTTCGATGAAGTTGGACCGCTGCGACCAGGTTATGTTTTTATAGAGCTTGTTCACCATAGGATTGGAGCACTCAAACGAGCCGACGACCGGCGTATCCGAATGCACAACAATGCCGGTGATAGCGGAGGGTCCCGCCTTGCCGGGGAAGCCGGTCACTTCCACGTATCGGAAGCCGTGATATGTAAATCGCGGCTCCCAAATCTCAGTTCCATTTCCATTGAGGATATAAGTATCGGTGCAGCGTGCCGCCCGCAGGTTGGTGGTGTAAATAGTGCCATCGGGATTGAGCACCTCTGCGAACCGCAGCACTACTTTTGTACCGGCCTGTCCCTTAACTTGCAGCCGGGCCCAGCCGGCAAAATTCTGCCCCAAATCGAAAACGAATGTGCCCTCTTTGGGCTCGGTAATTTTTACCGGCTCTATTTCCAGTTGCTTTCGCACTGCCACGCCGGGATAAGACTGCAAAAGGCCCGGAATTGTATCGGTTACGGTCACATCGCCCCAGGCTGAATCGTCGAAGCCTGGCCTATCCCAGCCGGGCATCTCCTTGCGGGCGTCGTATGTCTCTCCCATTAAAAAGTCCGCCTCAAGGTGCGGCCCGTATGTGGCTTTCCAGGATTCGTCGGTAACAGTAATATGCCTGGTCCCGTCGGCGTATTCGACTTCGAGCTGCATGAAAAACCGTGGGTCTTTGCCGTAGTGCTCTCTCTTTTTGCCGAACCCGATATAACCGGCGTACCAGCCATCGGCAATAATCACGCCCGCAGCGTTGCTTCCTTTCCTAAGCAGGTCGGTGACGTCGTAGGTCTGATAGTACACGCGCTTGGAGTAGTCGGTCCAGCCAGGCGTGAAATAATCTTCGCCCACGCGCTGACCATTTATATGCAATTCATAAAGACCCAGCGCAGATGCGTAAACCGTGGCTCGCCTGATGGGTCTGTAAACCCAAAAGACGTTGCGCAAATATCGCGGCGGCGGCAAAACCAACTCATCCTGGCCTGGTTTTCCCCAGGGCCGGGCGCCAAACTCAGCAATTTCTCTGGCGTTGGCCCAGGTGCTGTCGTTGAAATCGGCTTGCAGCCAACCTGCTTGCTCAACGCTGGATGCTTTCCAGGAATTGTCGATGGCGACGACCAGCCGGTCGCCCGTTTCGAATTCAATGACTAACTTGCCAGCCAGTCCTGCCGGATTAGAGGCATCGCCGATGTTCTTTGCAGCAATGGCAATAACGTTTTTACCAGCGCCGAGTTTATCAGCTACATCGAGTGTGTGGACGCTGTTCCAGTTGCTTGCCTTTCCTGCTTCTTGGCCGTTTACAAGGACTGTCGCTTCATTATCCGCCAGCATCGCCAGGTAGCCCCGTTTGATCTTTTTGCCCGGGTCAATATCTAAAAGGCGGCGGAAGAATCGCGTCGCGATGGGAGCACTTTTGGGCGGATCGCCTTCGGGAAACCAGACCCACTTGCAGCCATCGAGATTAACCTGCTCAGACGCTTCTTGTGGTTTGTATGACGGCGGTGTCGGTGCATCGTAGCCGATCCATTTAGCCTCGTGGTACTTGGGGTCGAGCAGACCCATCGTCCAGTATGCCGGCTTACTCCACACCGATAGGTTGTCGTCTTTATCCCATACCCGTACTTTCCAGTAGCACTCCATGCGCGACCTTAGGGGCTTGCCTTTGTAGACTATGTGCGCGGTTTGGCTGGAATCGACTTTTCCGCTGTCCCATAGATCGCCCTGGCCTTTTATCAGGTTTTCCTGACTGCTGGCGATCAATATCTGATAAGCGTTTTGTTTCTGGTCCCGCTGGTCCGATTCGATAATCCAGCTTAGCCGGGGCTCGGTCACATCAATGCCCAGCGGATTTATTCGGTACTCGCAGCGCAGCGCTGCTACCGTAACATCGCTGCGCCCAAAGGTGTATTGGTGAATATCTGTTAGCATAGCGCAGCCCCCCAAAACCACCAGGGTCACAACCAACAGGATTACGTTTAACCGATTCATTTTTATTTACCTCCACATTGTATGAAACATAAAGCTCAAAGCTAAAAGCGTAAAACTTGTTGATTTCCATAGTTCTGCACTTTTCGTTTTAAGTTTTCAGTTTTGCGGTTTATCGGAGCCACCGTAGATAAAGCGCATCTGGCCGACATTAGGAATAACTGCAAATGGGAATTTAGCAAACGGCCTGAAACCGCTAGGCCAGTAGACGAACAATGCCCTGCCCACCAGATAATCACGGGGGACAATACCTTCACGATAAATGCGCTGGCCGTTGATTCCCATACCTTTTTTGTTCCACAGCCTGCAGTCCTCACTGTTAGGACTGTTGTCGCCTAGCACGAAAAACTCATCTTCTCCGAGAACAATAGGGTCGCCTTGCGATGCCCTATTGGGTGCGTCAGTTTTAGTATAGTGAATGTCCCTAAAGATGGCTATGTGCGACAGTGTAACCTCCGCTTGCGTGGAGGCAAAGATTTTGGCCTGCGGTGCAATGTCTTCTCTTATGCTGCCGGCATCGTTTGCAGAGCGTCCCAGGTCGTATGTCAGTTTCTCATTGCCGACTTGAAAAGTGAGAAGGTGATCAACGTTTGCAAATTTGACCAGGGTCGACTTGTTAATAATCGGTCGTTCGAGTGATTTGCTGCTCAATATTGCCTCTTTGCCTTCGGAGATTTTTGCGATGACCATTTTGCCTGCAAGGTCAATCCATGCTTTGTATGTAGTTTCGTATTTGCTCAGAGAGATGCCGAGACATCCGGCCCCCGCTCTTGCTTGGCCAGAAGCTGCGGGGGCTGACCGGGCATAGAAACGCATCATCAGATCACTGCAATAGGGCATATAGTTGTATCGCGAGACCTCATCGTAAGCATAAGCCGTTCTGAAATCATTGCCGATTGTGGTGTCATAAAAAAACGTATTGATTTGGTCGGCGGGACTATCTAATTGGAAATGCGTTGGGTTATCTTTGTCATCAAGTATCCATTTTGAGCCTGGCTCATTTCTGAACGTCTGCTGCCAGGTATGCCCATTAAAAGAGCCTTGCCGTGGTTGAGCTGGCTGATAGTCGTTGTTGTATACCGGCATCCACAACTCGTTCTGGACTTTACTGGGCTTTCGAGCGAGTTCTCCGTTGACATAGATATCACCATCGATTACCTCCAGCGTTTCACCCGGAAGCCCGATCAGTCTTTTGATGTAGTTTACCGTTGGGTCAAGAGGATTCTTAAACACTACCACGTCCCATCGTTTGGGCTGGAAGAATTGATAAATGCACTTTAGCACAAGGATACGGTCGCCGTTGGCTACCGGCATTTGGGTAGAATTCTGTGGGTAGCCTTGCGGCCAAAAATATCCACAATTCGGGCAACGAGTCGGCGGAAGTCTGACGCTGCCGCCAGGTATCGTATCCTCGGGATAGCCGTAATTTCGGGGCACAAATCCGTGCTCATATTTGTAGCCGCACTGACTACAGCACAGTCGGAAGTGAGCGCCTCTCAATGTATCGGCCATGCTGCCGGTAGGTATGCGGAACGCTTCCATTACAAATGCCCGAAAGACGAAAGCCAGTATGAAGGCGGTTATCAGCCACTCCAGGGTGTTTACGACCTCTGTGACTCTATCCTTCTTGTCTTGAGCAGTTTTGTTCGAGCCGGTCTTTTCAGGTTTATCTGGAGGCATAAATACCAAATCCTAGAGCCCCTGCTGGTTCGCTTCGCGAACGCAAAGCGGCGGGGGGACTCTGTTTTCCTTAAGTAACGTTCGAGCCTGCGCCGCAGAATCAACTTTTTTCTGCAATGAAAACCGTAACAATGTTAATTATGCCGGCAACTCGCTAATGGGTCAATAAAGTATCTGTCCGTTATCGAAGCAAACTAACGAACACGGCAAGCAGTTCTTCTGCGCAGCCAGGCCAAATACGTGCTCTTGGTGGATAGTAGGACACCATTAATGCAAACCTTTTGTCCCGTCCGACCATAGGCTTTTGGTGATGACGTTTATTCGTTGTCCATTGAACTGGCCAGAGAGCAACCTTTTCGTATAACCTATTTGCAATAAAGATGTTACGCAGAGCGATTTTCCCGGCGGATATGTCTGTCGACGGCTGTGGTCTGCACATCGTAGCGGCTGCCCAGACAGCCAGGCTCCTGGCAGTAGGTACGTTGGCATCAGCAGAAATGAGGCCTTCAGTGATCTTTCTGCAATTTGGATTTTCAGGGCCATAGGAAATTTTTTGTACAAAAATTACTTGCCGAGTAGAAGTCTTTGGTGTATAGTAGGTTGCAGTAGGTTTGCACAATTATTTCGTTATACGGTTTTGTGGTTGGCAGAGGATCAGGCTGCCCAGATTATTATCGTGTTCCGGTATATAAGCGGAATTCAGTGTGTCTGAACTGCTCTTTGCTGAAGCGAGGTAGCGTATGGCGACGGTTACAAAGAAAGAACTCATAGATCGGATTGCAGAGAAAACACAAGCCAAGAGAATTGCGGTCAAGCGTATCATTCAGACATTTCTTGACGAGATCACAAACGAACTGTGTGAGAATAATAACCGTCTGGAATTTCGGGACTTTGGTGTCTTCGAGACCAAGACAAGAGCCGCCAGAACTGCGCAGAACCCTAAGACTCTGGAGCGAGTCGAGGTTGCTGCAAAACGAACGGTTAAATTCAAAATGGGCCGGCTGATGAGAGAGAAACTTGGTGTTCCTACCACTCAGTCTGCGGAAGCTAAGAAATGATCCCCAATGACAGCAGCCATTTCCCAGCGCAAACCAATTCAGCCATCGAGCCTCGGTTACCGCCGGAAGGCGTCCTGCGGAGGCAGATGGCGGCACGCAAAGGATAATCGCTTGAGGATAGTTATTCGGAAGGAGCACTTTGATGCCAGAGGGAAAAGTAAAGTGGTTTAATCCAAGAAAGGGCTACGGTTTCATTGCTACTGCTGATGGCCGCGACGTTTTCGTCCATTATTCAAGTATCTCAGGCAACGGATATAAGAGTCTTGTCGAGGGCGATCCGGTTTCTTTCGATGTCGTCGAGGGCGAGAAGGGTCTAAGGGCTGAGAATGTAGTTAAAAGTCAGCCGCAGGAATAAAAGGATGACGGTTTGCAATGCTACTTTCGTTTTTTGCCCGCAGAGGAGGATGTAAATAACTCCCTGTTATTCTTCTCACTCCGTATTTGCCTAACTTAAAACCGGACAGGCAATATACGATTCAAGATATGGATTATGATCGGCGGTGAATTCAAATCCGGTTTGGACTGTAGTGTTCTTGTGCTGAACAAACACTATATGGCCATTCGCATCGTGGGGGCCAGACGCGCCTTCTCTTTGCTGTTTCGCGACCTGGCGGAGGTGGTCTCTTTAGAGCAGGGCCAATATGCCAACTATAACTTTCAGAGCTGGTGCGAAGTGAGCCGATTCAGACGCCGTTTCGAGCCGGACGGATACGACTGGATATCCACGGTTAATTTTTATGTTGCCGTACCGCGAATCATCCGGCTGTTATTCTATGACCGTCTGCCGCCGACCGACGTGAAGTTCAATCGCCGCAATATCTTTGCTCGCGACAAGAATAAGTGTCAGTATTGCGGCAAGCGCTATCCGACTAGCGAGCTATCGCTGGATCACGTCATCCCCCGAACTATGGGCGGAAAATCCATCTGGGAAAATGTGGTTTGCGCGTGCGCCGACTGCAACATCAAAAAAGGCGGCCGAATGCCCCAGCAGGCAGGCCTGGCGCTTATTCGAAAGCCCATCAAGCCCAGGCACAATCCTCTTATCCACGTCCACCTGGGTCAGCAGCGCTACCGCAGTTGGCAGCAGTTCCTGGACCACGCCTATTGGTCTGTCGAGCTGAAATAGCCTGCTTTTCTGTTACACCTGCCGCGTGTAACCACCGAGCCTGATTTGGCCGCTATGCGAAACTCTCACGTACAAGGAAAGAGCGGCTTTATGTGCCGTTCGTAGAGATTAGCCGTGACAAGCGGGGCGATTATGGCCTCGTATTTTCGCAGCGCATCTAAGTAATCGTGACCCCTTTCGGCGGCGATTTTGTAGGCGATGTGCAAAAGCTGACGAACATCCGGATTGTAGTCCCGATTATATCGGGACTGGTCGTGCCTCAATGCCGCGGTAAATTTTCGCCCATCCCACTTGGAAACCTGCCCCGATGGGGGTAATCTGGCTCTATCGATGTCGATGACGGTAGCATAAGGTTGACAAAGTTCATCGATTCGAGCAATAGCTTTCGCATAAATTTCTTTGGCGATGGCCAGGCCCTCACCGGCAGCTATCGCCAGGCCGGTCAGTTCCTCCAGCCAGGTAGTACCGGCTGTTTTTAGGTGTAGGCCGGCATCAAATTTCTTCAGCGCCTTGTTGATCGGGCCATAAATAGAAAACTTATCGCTGCCGGAGTGAATGCTCAGCTTCAAATTTTTCGGCAAGCCGAACTCTTTGACCGCGAATGTGACCACCGTCAGGTCCTGCTCAAACTGGCTGGTGAACGCGGTAACATCGCCAACGTAATCTACGCCTTTATTGAATCGGCCCGTGAACTTCGGTGCAATCGTCGCGACAGGAATTCCTTCATCAGCAATAGCCGCGAGAATAAAGAGCATTTCGACGGGCGTCTGCGGCTGGTCGGTCTCATCCATCGAGACCTCGGCGATAAAGTTGCCGACGCCTTTTGCAGAGGCGATATGCCGGTAGATTTCGCCCGCTTGCTTAACCGCAAACAAATATTTTGCCGCGATGGTCCTTATCTGCTCTTGCGTGATATGCAGACCACGCTTGATTCCGGGAATCTCAAGGCTACCGATATATTTGCTATGCTTTTCGACAAAGTCCCGAACGTCTCTTTCTTCTGCCGGCTGACCTCCACAGGACGCCTTTCGGCGGATGAAATCAGCGACATCGAGTGTGAAAAAATCGCTGGATTCGATGAACTGGCCGACATTTTTTAGCCCGATATGGTCGGCGTCTACAAAATAGGGATTATTCCAGCCGCAAGCTGCCACCGCCTCGTCGGCTTCCCTTCGTGTGTCTGCGGGTTTTGTGCCCACGATTGTGTGCTCGCGGGCCGATTTATTCCAGACCGGCGTAATATCCAGGCCAGCTTCTTTTGCCTTTACCAAAGCAGTTAGCTGAGCCTTTCCCTGTCGGCCAAATCTGTCACCAATTCCCAGCGAGTATTTTCCCAGAATCATAATTCAGTTCCCTTTCATCCGCTGGCTATGAGATAAACCGAGAAAATGATCGCCGCCACGCACCCGCAACCGGCAAGAAAACCCACTACCGAAGTCAGTGACGGAACCAGTATTTCAAAACTGCTGCCCGGCAGAATACTACGCCTGGCAGGAACAACTGCGCCAGCGGGCAAGGTGCAGGACGCAGTCACTTGCTCACCCACGGTCACGGGCGTCCGCACGAGCGCGTAAAAATTATCGAGCTTTTCTTTAGCGATCGGCTTAGTCAGCAAACTTGCTACAACGGCGGCAATCGTGCCAGCGGTTAGGTAGAAGACCATCTGCCACGGCAGATATACCTCTGTCACACCGTCCCTGACAAATATAAAGCGCAACGACTGGCTCAGCGAAAACTTGCTAAGCCACGTTACGAAAAACTCTTGTGCGGTCAGCCACCATGTCGCGAACGCTGCGAGCGTTGACGCCCACGCGCCGGCTGTTGTTATCCGCCTCCAGAAAAACGCCAACCAGAAGCCGATTGCCATCATTGGGGAAATCTTCCAGAAGACCTCAAGCCCACGCACAACGTTCGGCAGCCAGAAGGCAAAGCCCGCTCCTCCGGCAACCACCGAAAAAGACATAATCCGTGCAATCAAAATGTAGTGTTTCTCACCCCTATTTGGCACAAATCGTTTGTAAATATTCTGCGTAAACAGGCCCGCCGAAGCCACCATAAAGGAATCGCACGAGCCTAATGCTGACGTTAAAAGCGATGCTAAAAATAGCCCTAACACTCCGTACGAGACCTTCGGCAGAAATTCCGCAGCAACTAATCCGAAGATGTGGTCCGGCTGGATGTCACGCCCGGCGAAATACACAACCGCGGCCAGACCTGTCAGGCACCAAGCTATCGTACAGATACGCTTTACAAAGTTGCCGCACATTAGCCCCACTCGGCCTTCCATTTCAGTTTTACCCGCCGCGCAGTTGCCCATAATATGCGGCTGTGTTACTATCCCAATCAGACCATTTAGCGCAATGACGATTATGTAAAAAAGCCCTATCTCTTTCGGAGCTACCAACGACAACATACTGGGGTCTTTTATCGCCGAGCGCACTCCATCCATCCAGCCCACCGCGCCTAAAATGTATGGAAGAAGCATAAAGGAAAACACGATAGTCAAGATTCCCTGAATAAAGTCCGCCATTATCACCGCCGATAGTCCGCCCGCCGTGCCGTATATCACAATGACTACCGTCATTATTACGATGACAAGATTGGACGAGACCAGTCCACCCGTGCTTGCCTGGACAACTGCTCCTGAACCCTTCAGCATCACCCCGATATTGACCGCGAGGTTCATCATCCCGACCACTGCAAACAGGACCCCGACACTCGGGCCGAACCGTGCCTCAAAAACATCGCCCATCGTTATCGCTCGAAATCGCCGCATCACCGACGCAATCAACCAGTAAAAAGGCGTCGAAAACAGCCAGCACCATTGGTACCAGATGCCCGATAGACCGTTTGTGTAAGTCTTTGAAGCAACACCAACCGCTTGGTCGGCGTGCGTTCCGCTGCCAAAGGCGTGCATAATCATCAGCACTTTGCTGAATTTGCGCGGCATAAAAAAGTCCGCCATGCTCCGGATGCCTTTGGCTGCCTTGAATCCGAGCAGGGTAATTCCAACAAAATACACAGCTAAAACCGCGATATCTGCCGGATGCAGTCCCAACATAGACACTGACTATTGGTTATTTTCTATTGACTATTGAAACAAACAATCAAATGGCGCAGCAGAAAACTAATAGTACTCAAACTGACCGATTCGTCCTGTTATTCCTGCGCGAGCAGGAATCCATTAACATATCGGTTGAGTGGATTCCCGCTTCCGCAGGAATGACAAAGTGCGATATGTCACTGTTAAATAGCCACTTATGGCAGTGTCCTACCGAAAAATCGGTCAGTTTGAGTAATAGTAAATAGTCAATAGCAGATAGTAAATAAAAAACCCCGCAGCGCATCCTTTCGCCACGGGGCAATGAAAAAGTCAAAGACAACCATAACTCCGCAAATTTATGCGGGGGGTTTTCCTTCCTGCGGTTTACCGGGCAGTTTCTTGCCGGAGCCGCCGGTAGCAGGCTGACCTGAAGACTCAGCCGACTTGGGACTAATCTTTTCCGGCAGCCGCGGTGTCTCTACCACCACGCCGAGCCGGCCCAACTCAAGAGCCACATCAGGCTGATTTGGATTGGTCTGGAAGCTGCGCGTCAGATACTCCTGCGCGCGTGCCTTATCAGCCTTGGCCAGATAATAATACCCTAAGTGTTTATTAACTTCCGGAGAATCAGGACTTAAACCAAGTGCCTGTTGATAACAGGCCAGCGCATACTCATCCGAGCCTTGCGTCTGGAACGCCTGTCCTAACTCAAGGGACTGGCTCACAGAGCCGGCAGCCTGCTTGATATACATATCCGCATACAACTGAGCTTTGGCCTTGTCGCCTCTCTTGACAAACATGTTCACCATCGCTGCCTGAGTAGGTCTGTGAACAGGGTCAAATTGCAGAGCAATGTCGAAATGATACTCTGCTTTTGCGTATTGTCCCTCATCACAGTACAACTGGCCCAGCTCACAGTGCGCGTCAGGATTTTCAAACTTGCGCTCGAGCTGGTATTGAAGATCGGCTTTTGTCACCTTTGATGGTAGCTTGTGTGGAGACTCACAGCCGGTTGAAGCGCACAATAGTGGGACTGCGAAAACTAAAGCCAGGCTCTTGACGAAAAAATAGCATCGACGCGAAAAGTTACGCAACTCAGTGACTCTCCACTTCCGGCTGATAGCTTCCTGCTTTACCTGGCTTCCCCTCATTCCTAAGCCTCACTCCCGACACCTCGGGATTCTTGCGCTGCCGCGTTGAAACTAGTCTGACTGGAAAACGGCATCATCTTGCCAGGGTCGAAAAAAATTTGCAAGCAAAATTTCTGCTGAAACAAAGATTTTTTCCAGTTTTGTACTTCTTGATTTTTTGTAATAAACTCTAAGGTGCAACGACTACTAAGGTGGTTTTACAGGAGCATTGTTTGCAAACAGTTGATTGGCAGGTAATTGTGAAACAGCACGGCCCGATTGTATGGCAGACTGCGTACAGGCTTTTGGGTAACTACGCCGATACCGCTGACTGCTTTCAGGAAACGTTCGTTTGCGCTGTGCAGATTTGGCGGCGCCAGCGGGTGCGAAACTTCCCGGCGCTCCTGTCCCGGCTGGCTACCGCGAGGGCGATAGACCAATTGCGGCAGCGCGCTCGCCTCCGCAGGACGCCTAACGGCGGGCTGCGCGTCAACACAGACCCGTCTGACCTATCCGCTGTGCCGAGCTCTAATCCCGATCCTCCTAAGGAGTTACAAGCGGCGGAGTTAGCTGAAAGATTGCGAAGTGCCATTACTCAACTGCCGCCGCAGCATGCAGAGGTTTTTTGCCTGCGCTACCTGAACGGCATGAGTTACCGCTCGATTGCCAACCAGTTGGGAATCAAAACCAGCGCGGCTGGCGTATCGCTGCATCGCGCCCGCGCAAGGCTGCGTATGCTCCTTGAATCCGCCTTCGTAGCCGAGGTCGACTTCGGCAGAGTAGGCAAAACGCCCGGCCAAGAAGAAAGTGAGGTACGGTTATGACACAAGAAAAAAATCTGTTAGCTAAGGCAACAGAAGCCCTGGCCAATACGGAAGTTCCGCCCGGCCCGCCGCCAGAGCTTGTCAGCGCAACGCTTGCCAAACTCGCTGGCGCCATCGACAAACCAGCAGAGCCAACTATCCAATGGTCAAGCAGCCCGCGAAGAATAAAAATTGTGCCCGACTGGGTTAAATTTGCCGCCGCTGCGGTTGTGCTGATTGCCGCTGGATACCTGATCGGCCGGCTGTCAGCGCCCAAGCCGATGGATGCCGAAGAGCTTTACGCTGCTGTTGCACCCGCCATTCAGCGAGACTTGCTTGAGCCGATGGGCCGGCAGTGGCAACTGATTCTGGCCGGCAACAATGCCGAACTTAAAAACCAAATGCAGCAGGATTTCCGCCAGCAGATGAACGAGTTTGCCGTACGGATTCTGACTGCTTCCGGAGCTGTGACCAATCAGTATCTACGAGAATTGGTTCAGTCTATCAATACCTCCCAGATGCAGTATCGCCGCTGGCTCGCGGCAGCCCTGCAGCAGATGGAATCGGATAGAATTCGTGATAAGGCACAGCTTGCAAACGGCATAGAGACCCTCGCTGTCGCTACCGGGGATGAGCTGCAGCGTACCAAGGACGACATAGCGCAATTCTTAGCTTACAACCAGCCGGCCGGCTTGAATCCAAACGTATATGAAAGTCCAAACATCACAAGCGAAAGGAGTAGACAATGAAAACTCTAACTAAAACCACTATCATAATTATGCTGGCATCATCAGCTCCAGCGACAGTTTTTGCCCAGGCTTCCAGCACACCGGCGGCAAGTGTCAGCATACAAGCTGACGAGGTGGCTGCCGTCGAATCGGCAGTGCAGAGCATGTCCATCGGGGAAAGTCGCCAGGTCGCCTATTCGATCTGGCCGTCAGAACGCAGCTCCGCCGGAGCAGTCCTGGTGATTCCCAGCACGGAAATGAAGCCGGATGACATCTCGGCAGTAATGGAAGATATGAGCATTATGTCGCGGATACTTGACAAAAACCTCGGGCAGGAGCGCCTGACTACAACAAGCACGGGCGTCACGGGCGTCTTTCTCAGCCGGAACACCGACCCTTGGTCCGACGACGTCTTTGTGGGCCGCGGCCGTGCCAGCCAGGCGATTTACCTTGAAGGTTTTGGCTCGCTATTTCTTATCGGCGTAGATTTCCCGCTGTCGCCCCCGCCCAAGGTGCAGGAGGAGAAATCCGATGAGGGTGTCGATACAGTGTGGAGAGAAACACAAAGAGAGATTTATAGCCCTGGTGATAGCAGGGGCCGACGCGTAAAAGTACAGCCGCAAAGAGAGTATGACGCTGAAAAAGTCCAGGATCTGCAAAAGACAATAATCAAGACGCTCAAACACGCAGCAAACATCCGATGCCTGAAAAGCGATGAATGGGTAACGGTCGTGGTAAGGAGCTCCGCACCCGCTGTGATTATTACAAGCAAAATTGTTACAACAAGCACAGGCGAGAATTCGCCGGCAGCATCCGATCCTTCGACTTCGCTCAGGACAGGCGTCCGCACCTCCAGTGCCGCGCTTCCGGCCGAGACTACACCTGGCCAAGCGACCTTCCTGACGATACGCGCTAAAAAGTCAGATATCGACAGTTTCGCAAAAAACCAACTGGATTTTGATAAATTCAGCCAGCGTGTTTCCGTGTTGACATACTGAGTCAAATGCAAATATCAAAAATAAAAAATCAAAATTAAGGAATAGAAAGATGAAAGCGCTTACCCAACCAACAAAGGCACACAGGCACAGAGGCACACAGGCACAGAGGTATAGAGGTACTTTGTGCCTTTGCCACTTTGTGCCTTTGTGCCTTCTCATCGCAGGAAATTTAGCAATAGCTGGTTCTGCCTCGGTCCCGATCAGGGATGGCCAAGCCATTAAAGATGCCCGCCAAGCAGACGCAGTTCCCCGCTTTCGCGGGGACAGGCTTGCCCCTGCGCAAGCAGGGGCAGAACTGGCAGAAAAGGCAGCCCAGGCCTCCCAAAAAGCAGCCGATCTCGCAGCCTCGGACGCCCGGAAACAGGCCGATATGGCCCTGCAGCAACAAACCCGGTACAGTCTTGCACGTCTCAAAGCCGGGCTTGAGGGAACTAACTCCGTTACAAGCAGCCTGTTGGTTCTAACTTCACAGACGAAGCCCGAAGATATATCTATGATACTTGAAGACCTTAACATCATGTCGCGCATCTTAGACAGCAAATCCCCAACGGGACGAAGCCCATACCATGTGCTTGAAAATTTATATGGCCGGTCCACCAGCTACGCGGGAGCGGCACAAACCCAAGCTATGTACGTCCAGAGCTACGCGGCGATATTCTTCATTGATGTCGATTTTCCGCTTTCACCGCCGCCAGAAATGCAGGTGGAGACAGTCAAAGAAGGCACCGATCCGGTCTGGGAACAAACAAAGCGAGGGATGATGGAGTCGGATAAAAACTTAGGCTTAGAGTATATGAATCAGCGAGATGCGACAGCAAGACAGTACGATAAGGACACGGTTGAGCAGTTCAAGACGGCTCTGGTTAAGGCACTAAAGCACGCTGCGAACATCCGAAACCTCAAAGCGGATGAATCTGTAATTCTAGTGGTGGCTGGAACCAAGGTTCCGACTGTGTCGGGATCGATTCTCACCATACGGGCCAAAAAAGCAGACATCGATGCGTATGCGGCAGCTAAAATCGACTACGACCAATTCCGCCAGCGCACGGCGATACTGACGTCACGGGCAAGCCCTGGCCCCGGACAGGCCCCGACAAGTCGGTCGTGGCTTAGCACAAATAGCCGCTGAGTTGCAAACCTGCCTGCCGGCAGGTTTCGCGCGGCGCCTGCCCAACCTCTGGAAATATATGTAACATTCTGGTCAGTAGCTACGTCTATTATGTTAGACGAGTTTCTGCAAAAGAAGATGCTAAAGATTTGAAAAGTTAGCTTATATTTCGCCCTATTTCGGCAGTGGGGTCAACCTCCTGCCTACTGATAGCCCGAGCACCCCTTAGGGGTCGCCACATATCAAGGGAGAACCCGCTGAAGAATTAGCAGGGAAAAGCCGCCCCTAAGGGGCGGCCGTTTTTTTGAAAATTCAAAGATCAAAGGGCAAAATGTAAAATTAAGAAAGTTGTCGCCCCCATTTCTTTTTGCCAAGCAAGATATAGGGGCGACTCCGCAATTTTGATTTTTTATTTTTAATCTTTGAATTAAATATCCAGGTACTGGACCTCAAGAGCGTGATCGCGGATAAAGTCGCGCCGCTCTTGTACGTCATCGCCCATCAAAATGCTAAAGAGCCTGTCCGCTTCACCGGCATCGTCAAGCCTGACACTGAGCAAGGTTCTGCCGGCCGGATTCATCGTCGTCTCCCAGAGCTGCTCAGCGTTCATTTCGCCCAGACCTTTGAACCGCTTTATTTCGACACCCTTGCCGCCGATTTGCCTGATAGCCGGACAGATATCCGCCAGCGAAGCCACATCGTAGCTGTCTGGTCCGTGAAGCAGTGCAAACTTAGTGGGCAAAGATTCGCCCGAAACAGCTTTTTCTGCCTTTAGCAAAAAATCTGAGAGATCAAAATTAAACTCGGTCTTGAGCTTTTCATTTACCTGATTGATGCGCGCAACCTCGTGCAGCTCCTCTGCCAGGACTGGTCGTTCCTGGACTGTTGCGGCTCTTTCATCGTCCATTGTGCCTGGCGCCTCGTCTGCTGTCGCCTTTAGCTCATCCAGCCGGGCTTCGTACTGCTGGGCATCGTAATAGACTTCTTCGCGGCTTTGGCCGTCGTGCCCGCGGCTCTCCGCAGAAGGCGCGCGAATGAGAAACCGCGGCAACTGCCGCCCATCATAATATGTTTTTACGAACTGCTCAAAATCAATGCCTCGCCTGGCAAGAACTCCTACGCTGCGCTCTACATCAGCCAGAGCCTTGACCAGAGCAGCCAATTCGGGTCCCGTGACTCGTCGGGCTTCGACTGAGCTCAGCCGAATGTCCTCGCGGCTGGATCGTCCATCCTCCCTCCTCTTTCGTCCATCGCCGGACCCCCGCGGCTGCGGGGGCAGGCTTGCCCCTGCGTAAGCAGGGGGATGAGGGACGACAGACGAGGGACGTATCAGCAGCTCGGTGCCTTCAAGACCACGAGCAATCATACGCCGACGCATCTGATTCTCGTTCAAAATATACTCAGACTTCTTCTGGCCTTTGACCCGGATTTCATACAGCGGTGGCTGAGCAATGTAGACCATGCGTTTGTCGAGCAGCTCCGGCATCTGCCGGAAGAAAAAGGTCAGAAGCAGCGTTCGAATGTGTGCGCCATCGACATCGGCATCGGTCATAAGGATTATCTTGCCGTAGCGGCACTTTTGTACATCAAACTCATCGACTCCGATGCCTGTTCCCAGAGCGCTTATCATGGTTCGGATTTCGTCGTGCGCGAGCATTTTTTCCAGCCGAGCCTTTTCCACATTGAGGATTTTGCCCTTTAGCGGCAGAATCGCCTGAATGTTTCTGTCACGTCCCGCCTTTGCTGAACCACCTGCGGAGTCACCCTCAACGATAAATATCTCTGTACTAAGTTTTTCCCTGCTGGAACAGTCCCACAATTTGCCAGGCAAACTGGCGCTGCTCAGGGCGCCTTTTCGCCTAGTTAGCTCGCGGGCCTTTCTGGCTGCCTCACGAGCAGCAGCAGCCTGGATAGCTTTATTAAGTATCCGCTTTGACTCTGTGGGGTGTTCTTCCAGGTAATGGCCGAGCTGCTCGTTGACGGTTGTTTCGACAAAGCCGCCGACCTCCGGATTAGTCAGGCGAACCTTTGTCTGCGCCTCGAAGTGCGGCTCCGAGAGTTTGACTGCCACTACGGCGGTTAGCCCTTCCCGAAGGTCATCGCCGGTCGTAACCTGGCCGTTTTTAATCAGATTATTGGCCTTGGCATAATAATTCATTGTGCGCGTTAGCGCCGTCTTAAACCCGGAAAGGTGGGTGCCGCCGTCAATATTGCGGATGTTATTAGCGAAAGCCAACACGTTCTCGGTGTAGCCATCGTTATACTGCATCGCTACCTCACAGGTCAGCTTCGATTCAGCGTCTTCTTTAGCCAGGTAAATTACATCCTGATGCAGCACCTCCTTGCCCTCGTTCAGATGCCTGATAAAGGCTTTAATGCCCTCATCAAACTTGAACGATTCTTTCTTATCCACCCTATCATCGTGGAAGGCAATCTTTAGGCCCGCATTTAGATACGCAAGCTCGCGTATTCGCTTCAGCAGCGTATCGTAGGCAAACTCCGCATCTCCGAATATCTCCTGGTCGGGCATAAACGAGACTTTAGTGCCGCGTTTCTTGGTAAGCCCGGTTTCCTTTACCGGGGCGGTACGTTTGCCGCGAACGCAATCGAAATGGTAGTGTTTGCCATCGCGATAAACGTCCGCCTCCAGCCACTCACTGAGCGCATTAACGACACTTACGCCAACGCCGTGCAGTCCGCCGGCCACTTTGTAGCTCTCGTTGTCGAACTTGCCGCCGGCGTGCAGCGTACACAATGCGACCTCCAAAGCACTCACTTTGGCTTCTTTATGCTCTTCAATAGGTATGCCGCGACCGTTATCCTCTACCGCGCAACTGCCATCTGCACCGATACGCACGCTTATGCTGTCGCAAAAACCGGCCATTGCCTCGTCGATAGAGTTGTCGAGCACCTCGTAGACCAGATGGTGCAAGCCGCCGGTCCCGCGGTCGCCGATGTACATTTCCGGCCTTTTGCGGACTGCCTCTATGCCCCCAAGTATCTTAATACTACTGGCATCGTATTTATGAGCGCTCATATATGCGTTCTATTTATGCCTCCCACATTATAATCCATACCTAATTAAATTTCGGAAATTTCGTAGTTCCGGCTTGAAAATTTGCGGCATTAGGTGATACCGCCTTGCTGGACAGCCGACCATAATCAGCCCACAGCAAGCTCAATTTTTCTTATGCGAGCGCGTGGACATTCTCGCTGTAGCTCACTGAGAAGCTCTGGCCGGCATAGCTCCAGCTCATACATATATGATGGCAAGTCAACCATTACTTTCAGCGTCCCTGCTTTAAGGTCAAAAAGCTTACAGTGGCAGGCTAGTTCAGCCGGTACTATCTGCTCCCATAGCTCAATTACGGAACTGAACCTTACCTGCTGTGGTGAGATTTGATTCTGTATAACCTCACGTACCACATCGCCTAACCTAACCAAAGTATCAGCTCTGCTAGTAGTTGGTATTCCCCCCGCATATCTGTTTTGTTGCTTGCCTGTAATCATAGGCTGGACAGTCCCGAACTTGTAGACTCCTTGTGAGCGGCTGTGCCTTCAAGCGAGGCTGATGGGCATCAGGACATAGAGAAAATCTGTGCCGCTCTTGATTACGCCTGGCCGGTCAGACTCGCCAAGCTCCATTTCAAACTCAGGCGTTTGTATAACGCGCAGCGCATCACCCAAAAACTGCGGATTAAAGCCGATATCAATAGGCTCGCCCTTGTACTCAATAGCCATGCTGACGCGAGCGTCACCAGTTTCAGGCGCCCTACCTGAAAAGACCAGGCTATCCTTGTTAATGGAAAGCTTGATTCCTCTGGATTCCTCGCTGGTTAGTAAAGCTGCACGCCGAACCGCACTCAGTGTTGCGGCAGTTGAGAGCTTTAACTTTTTCTGATAGTCTGTAGGGATAATGTCTTCGTAATTGGGGAAATTGCCTTCCACAAGGTTGGAGCTTACTACTACATTGGCGCAACGAAACAGTATCTGGTTGTCAACAAGTTTGGCCGCAACGCTTTCTTTGTTATGGTGCGGGACCTTACTCAATAGCGCCATTGTTTTAGCGGGCACAATCACTTTTCGTTGGGTCTGCTCACGGTTGGCCGAAACCAAATTCACTCTGCACCGCGCTAGGCGTCTGCCATCGGTTGCCACCAACCACATTTTCTTTCCCTTTGTTTCCCAAAGCACGCCGTTAATAGCGTATCGGCTGCTCTCTTTGGCTGCCGAAAATAGGCATTGCTCTATACCTGTCTGCAGATTCTCTAGAGTGATCTCTAAATTAGCTTGGCCTTCAAAAACGGGCACGGTCGGATACTGATCCGCATTTTGCCCGTAGATAGTGAACTTACTATCTGTACCTGTTACTGTGCACACACCTTCCGCCGCTTCTACCTTGAGTACATCTTCAGTGCTTTCACGCACTATAGCATTCAATCTATCTGCCTGCACAGCGATATCCCCCTCTTCATCAACTTGAACTCCAGAAAAGATATGATTAATGCCTATTTCTAAATCAGTAGCGCACAAACGCGTATCTTTTTTATGTGCGCTAATTAGAACACATTGGAGAATAGGCTTAGGTGTACGGCTTGGCACAACAGATGATAAAAGACCGAGTACTTCAACAAGCCCCTCACGGTTAAAATGTGCTTTCATAGCAGCGCCCTCTTCAAAAAAGAACATAGCAAACTAAACAAATTCAGCACTTTCATTAGGTTTTTTAGTTTACACAAGAAAGCATATAGCCACAATGTTTTTCCGCTAAAAATTTTGCACTTTTAGACACTAAGATTGTTATTTAGGCGTATATTGTGGGCCTATTTGTGTAGCTGTTTGTTTTTGTTTAAGAGGTTGTGCTTATATGAATAAAAATAATAAAAAGTTATTTGTAATATCAATCATATAGGCACCAAATTGGTGAGTTTAATGGTACCACTTTCTATAAGGAACGGTACTATCTATTGTTACGTAGCATTTTTTATTATCTTAAAGCCTTTATAAACTGTTAGATTAGTGGTTAGTATCCTTGACAAAAATCGGTGAATTGCTTATTGAGACAATACTTGTGTTGCTTGTTAGTATTTCTATCAGGGGCATAAACACGTTATTCACCTTGAATAGCTTGGTTGGCGAAAGTAAGTCATAGGTTTGGAACTAACCAGCGATGAAAGAGCAGAATTGGGACCGCAGGCAAGCTTTATATGCAGGGTTTGATATTGGTAGCAGTTTTGTACATTATGCAGTGCTGGCGGAAGATGCAACGGTTGTATATTCAGCCTGGCCCATAATGCACTTTGCTAACCCTATCGGGGCATTAGTAGAAGCCTGGCGGAAGATACTTGATAGTTTCCCTATCATTGCTGTTAAGAGCACCGCCTTTACGGGCAGCGGAGCTCAGACGTTTCCGCAGGTCATGAATGGTGCAACTTATGTCTATGACAGCGTAGCTATCCCTAAAGGAAACGAGGTTGTCAGCCCCGATGCTAGATATATTCTGCATATTGGGGCTAAGGACTCGTACTTTTTTCATCTGAAAACAGTTAATGGCAAACGGGTTATTCAGGAATGGAGAACCGGCACAAAGTGTGGCGGCGGTTCCGGGACGCTAATAGAAAAGCAATGCCGTAGATTGTTTGAAGGTGAGATTCCTAATCCACACTTAGAAGACCTTGACGCAGCGCTGGATAATAGCACGAAAGAATCCATCCGTGTTCAGAACCGGCGGAGGCTACAGGCGTGGCTGGAGGAAATGTTCTGCAGAGCAGAGCAGGAGGCCTGCGAGGCAACGGATCCTAGTGAGTTTCTGGCACGGTGTGGCGTAGTAATTCAGTCAGACCTAATTCACAAGCAAAATGAGGGTGCAACCAGAAAGGACAATTTAGCAGGCCTCTTCCGGACAGTCGCGCGAAACTACAAGACTGATGTGCTGGGCGTGCGAGAGCTTGCCAGTGCGGGCAATTCTAATTTCGCCATAGGAACGGGTGGCGTCTTTGGCAATGACCTCATAAGAGCACACTTAGCAGAACTGTTAGCGATCCCCATAGAAAGGCCGCAGCACTACAACAATATAGGCGCTATAGGGGCAGCCTTAAAAGCGATAGAGCAGGATAGTAGCTACGTTCTAAAGGTCGAACAACTGGAAAAGGTCGCTGATTATAGCAGACAGAGGCGTCAGTTTGCCCCACCATTGGCTGAATCCATGCGGAAAGTGCACGCAACTGAGCAGCAGCTCGAACCAAGAATATCTACAGGCACAGAGGTGGTCCTGGGGATCGACGGCGGAAGCACCACGACAAAGGGTGCTATAGTAGAGGTCAAGACAGGCAGATTGCTGGACAAACTCTACATCAAGACACACGGCAATCCGGAGGAATCGCTAAAGCGCGTCATAAGATACCTAAGCAGACACCGGGACAAGGTTATAGTCAAGGGCGTGGGTGCAACAGGCTCCGCCAGGAAGCTATACGAGAAAATTTTAGTCAGCAAGAAGAAAGCCGAACGGCTCACCCAAACAGCAGTTGTGCTTGCCGACCGGATAACTGACGAGATTACTTGTCACGCCCTGGGCGTCAAACATTACGACCCGCAGATCGATACCATTTTCGAGGTAGGCGGTCAGGATATGAAGTTCACCAGCTTCGCTGCGGATGGAACCGTTAAAGAGGCGAAGATGAACTATAGCTGCCAGGCGGGGTCCGGCCAAACCCTGGAGAATATGGCGGACGTGATAAACCTCAATGTGGAAAACTCCCTGCAGGAAGCGGCACTTAGGGCAAAGAGAGTGCCCATAATTGACTCGACCTGCGGCGTTTTTATGGAGATGGATGAGAATAGGCTCATCGCCGAGGGTTTTAGCAGAGACGAGATAGCTGCCGCGATAGTAAGGGGAACCGCCGCCAGTTACTATTACAAATTTGTTGGCGGCTCTCAGCACGTAGGACAGAAGTGCTCCGCCCAGGGCGGGCCGCCGTTGGGAAAGGCATTTCTGGCTGCTCTGGCGCAGGTAACGGGCAAAGAAATAGAGGCTTATCCGCATAGGGAGATGTTCGGCGCTTGGGGCCAGGCACTGGATATTATTGAGAACATAAAGCACCTCCAGCAGCAGGGCAAGAGCTGCGAATCGGCCTTTAGGGGCTGGGACCTGGTCGATATGCCGTTTAAGAAACGCAGGGTTGCCTGCAAAGAGCTATTCAAAGGAAAATCCTGCGGCATCAGGGATTGTCAGCTTGAGGTCTTCTCAATCGAGGAAGATGAAATAATTACGGGCGGCTTTTGTCCCAGAGGAAATTCTGAGTCTGCCAGGAAGCCCAAGCCCGATTATGTTCAGAAGTACCACCAGATATTTGAGAAGCACTTCAAACTCTATGGGGCCGTCTTAGGCGAAGCCGTGTTTAGCGGTCGCCGGCACGGCGATGTGCAAAACGGCAAGACTATCGGCGTTAAAAGAAGCCTGGCAACGCTGGGCGAAAAGGGAATCTGGAGCGCTGCACTTTTGCGAAGCCTCGGCTTTTTCCCGGTGGTTTCACCGCAGAGCAATAAAGAGATAGCAAAAATCGGCGTGGACAGCTCCAGAACCGAATTCTGCATTGCCAGAAAGTTGGCGACAGGACATGCAGCAGTGCTCAACAGCGACCATAGAATCGAATATCTTTTCAATCCGAGCTTTATTGAGCAGAGAAAGGATGTACCGCCTGACCTGAAGTACTGTATTTATACCGAGTCGGAAGGCTACGTGCTGAATGACGTTCTTTCTCTAAATAAGAACAGGCAGATAAATCCCATCCTGCACTTCGGCGACGTGGAGTATCTTGCGCACGCGTTGCGGCAGGAATTTAATAGATTGGGGTTAAAGCACACCAGTAGACAGATTCGAGCCGCTATCAAGTGCGCAGACCAAGCGGAAGCCCAATTTAAGAACGACCTTGCTCAAGAGGGCGACAAATTCCTAAGGCGGATTGAAGGCACGGATATCAAGGCCTACGTCGGGATCGGCAGAGACTATGTCCTGCTTGATCCGGAGGCCAGCTCAAACTCCGGAGCGATGTTTTCACAGGTTAGAGGCCTGGATTACATACCGCAAATCTTTTTGGAGCATAAATTCGAGAATATCCCAATCGACCAGATCGTTACCAACGAGTTTTGGGTGGAGAGCGTAAAAATCCTCAAAGCGCACCTATTTGTGGCGGATCATCCCAACTTGTTCGGCATCAGGATGATGAACTTTGCCTGCGGGCCGGATAGCCTGAAAATCTATCACGAAGAAAGGATTCAACAGGCGGTTAATAAGCCGTTGCTGGTTTTGCTGACCGACGCCCAGACCAACAACGCGCCTTTTGTTACCAGAACCGAGGCGCATGAAAGGGTCGTAAATCAGAGCAGGCCACAGCGGCTGCAAATCGAGCGATTAAAAATCTCCTCGCCTGACAACTATGACCAGCGGGTCTGGCTTATTCCTTACATGGGCGATGGCAGTCATGTCGGCGTTGCGGGCCTGAAATACTTTGGCATAGATAGTGCTGTGCTGCCGACCAACACGCAAAGGGGTTACGAAGTTGCCCGCAAGCACATCTATACTGAGGTCTGCCATCCGCTCAAGGGCGTGGTTGGCGATGCAATCGGCTTCTTGCAGGAGCAGATTGAAGTAAAGGGCAAGCAGTATGTGGAAGACAATTTCCTGGTTATGCTGCCCACCACAAGCGGACCCTGCAGGTTTGGCAAATACACCGAGCTGCTGCGGCACTTTATGGACCGCGAAGGCATGGAGAAAATTCCTGTCGTAGGCCCCTCTTCGGAGAGCGATTATCTGGATATACCTTTTCCGCAGGGCTTCGGCGTCAAAGAGAAGATCAAGATGCAGCAGATCCTATTCAAAGGAATAAAAGCATCGGATCTGCTGGAGGACATCGTTCTGAGATTTCGCCCATACTCTGATGACAGCCACGCGGTAGACCAGCTAAAGAAGGACCGGCTGCTTGCCTTACAGAAGGTTGTAGAAAGGGGCGCTAATACACAAGACCTCGTCAGGTGGGGGCAGGAAACAGTTTCTAAATTTGAAATTCTAAATTCTAAATTCCAAACCGGCGGGCAGCGTTTTCCGCTTGTTCTATACATAGGCGAAATCTACATGCGGCAGCATGATCCTTATACCAGTTACGTCGTCCGGCAGTTGGAACAGCAGAAGCTGGAAGTAGTAAGAGACCCCATAACAGACTGGCTGTACTACGTAAATCAGATGAATCGCAGGAACGCGAAAAGGGATGTTAAACTGGGGCTGGCGCAGTTGAATTTAGACCGAACGCTACACTACGCAGCCAAACTCAGCAAAGGCGTTCTCAAGGGCAAATACATGTCGTCTGTCGAGGAAAAGCTCGCTGCGCCTTTCCACAATGTGCTTGACGGCAGACATGTTTTTCCTACGCCTATGGAGATGATCGAGACCCTGGAAAGCCACCACGAGACCCACGGCAATATTGAAGGTGAATCGCCCCTGAGTACGGCGATTGCCTATTACTTTATGCATGATTTAATCAAGCCCCCGCGTCTTCTTGGCGAAGACAAGAGCGGGGACGACGCCTATATTTCCGGCATATTTCACGTTGGTCCATTTACCTGCATGCAGGAAGGGGTCGCCACCGCAAAAATTGAGGCGATGGCTAAGGAACTGCGGAAGAAAAAGCCTGACCTGGTCTTCCCGATTGTGCACGCATTTTTCGGTGACTCACCAAACGCGAATCTTGATTCTGAGATCGCTGTTTTCAAAGAGCAGTGCTACCAAAAAAGAGAAATGCTAAGGCAAAAGTATGGGTTTGAGCCTTCGCCGGCACGACATCCTGATAGGATAGAAATTCACTCCACTTCTCCGTCGCGCCGCAGAGCTGAATCTCTGTCCCGAACGCCAGAGTCCTCAGCATAGAGATAAACTTGCACTGACGCTTGCTGGATCTCATTTGATCTTTTTCAGTAACCTTTTTCTGGCCTGGACGCGAAGTCTGGCATTCTCATAACGTCTTTTCTCCTCTTGCGTTTCGGGCAGAATCGCCGGAGCGAGCGTCGGCTTCTTATTCTCGTCCAGGGCTACGAAAGTCAGATAGCAGGTCGTAGCGATAGCTTTCTGGCTGCTGTATGGGTCTTCTCTTGTTACCTGCACGCCTACCTCCATCGACGACCGGCTGACGTAATTGACCGACGCCTTGAGCACTACGTGGTCTCCGATGCGGATCGGCTCGCGGAAGATGAGCGAGTCGATGCCGGCGGTAACGACCTCGCAGCGTGCGTGTCTTTGCGCCGCCATTGCCGCCACCGTGTCGATCCAGGCTATAATCACGCCGCCGAAAGCGGTACCCTGCGGATTGGCGTGCTGAGGCATAAGGATATATCTTGTCTCTACCGCGCTTTCTTTGGGACTTTTACCCTTTTGCTGTTCCATATAA